>Ga0182014_10000663_pt1 | contig 46547 bp, 40 predicted proteins | sample 612S2DmetaG_FD_120489 | JGI IMG/M metagenome (GOLD analysis project Ga0182014, IMG submission 120489) | Permafrost microbial communities from Stordalen Mire, Sweden - 612S2D metaG | ecosystem: Environmental > Terrestrial > Soil > Wetlands > Permafrost | place: Sweden: Stordalen | collected... | reverse complement strand
TGACCCTGCCCGCCAGGCCCGGGCTGACCCTGCCCGCCAGGCCCGGGCTGACCCTGCCCGCCAGGCCCGGGCTGACCCTGCCCGCCAGGCCCGGGCTGACCCTGCCCGCCAGGCCCGGGCTGAGGCTTCTCGCCGGGTCCGGGCGGGGGCTGGGCGGCTGCCTGCTGGTCCTGGGCGGGGCGGGTGTCTTTGCCGAGGAGGGCATCAAGGTAGGCGCGGACCCTTAGCTGGTCCATGGTGCCGGGGACGCCGGCGGCTTTGAGGTCGATGGCGCGGGTGCTGATCGACTGGTCGGCGGCCAGCGCCTCATCGGGGGGCAGCCCGAACCCGCAGATCGCGGCGGTCCCGGCGTCTTCGCGCCACAGTTCCACCCGGGCGTCTTTTTGCGCCTGCTCCCGCCGTTCGCGGGCCGCACCCGGATCGGCTTTCAGCACGGCGCGGCCGATCGCGGCACGGATCTGGCCCGGTGTCTTTCCCGCGATGCCGGGGAGTACGAGGGCTTCGGCGGCGGCCGCGGCGGCGTCGTCCAGCACCCGGGTCGCCTCGGCGATAATCTGCGCCTTATAGCCGTCGATGACGCCCTCGCGCAGGGCGCGGGCGGTCAGCGGCAGCCGGTCCGCCAGGTCATGGGCCAGGGCCAGCATCCGCTCGGCCGCCCGCCGGGAACTGGCCAGCGCGACGGCGAGCTCATCAGCGCAGAACTTCCCCCACCCGGCCGGGATACGAGCCGGCCCGGCACCGCCCTCGGGGCCGGGACCGCCAGGACGGAGGCTGTCAGGACAGGAACCGTCAGGACCCGGACCGCCGGGACGGGGGCTGTCAGGACGGGGACTGTCAGGACGGGAACCGCCGGGATCAGAGCCGACAGGACCCGGACCGCCGGGACGGGGGCTGCCGGGACGGGAGCCGCCCGCATCTTCCCGGCCGCGGGGAGCACCGGTGCGGCCCCGACCAGGGAAGGCGTCGGAGGCGAGCACGTCTTCGGGGCCGCCGGGGCCGCGGGGAGCACCGGAACGGGGGCTGTCAGGACGGAGGCTGTCAGGACGGGAACCGCCGGGATCAGAGCCGACAGGACCCGGACCGCTGCGCCGGGGGCTGTCAGGACGGGGACCGCCGGGACTGGAGCCGTCAGGACCCGGACCGCCGAGACCGGGGCTATCGGGACTCGGACCGCCGGGACCGGAGCCGACAGGACCCGGACCGCCGGGACGGGGGGTGCCGGGACGGGGGCCGCCCGCATCTTCCCGGCCGCGGGGAGCACCGGTGCGGCCCGGACCGGGGAGGGCGTCGGAGGCGAGCACGTCTTCGGGGCCGCCGGGGCCGCGGGGAGCACCGGACCGGGGCACCGGGCGGCGGCGGATCAGCTCCGCGACCGCCGACAGCCGCCCGGCCGCGGCCCAGGCCTCGGTTTTCTGCCAGGCGACCAGGACACCGATCAGCTCGTCATCATCGATCCCCGCATACCCCTGCCCGGTCCAGGTGACCGCATCAGCGGACCCGGCCAGCGCCGGCCCCGGCAGCGACGCGTCCAGCACCTCACCGGCCGCGAACCCGCTGCCGCGCCGGGAACCCCGCGCCCGCCCGGGGGCCGGGACGCCCGCCCCGCGCGGGAAAAACCCCGCCTCCAGGAACTCCGGCGTCCCCCCGCCACCCCCCACAGGAGCACCGCCCGCGGACGCACCGCCCTCAGGTGGCGTGCTGTCCCCGCGCGGCTCGCGGCCCGCAGACGGCTCGTCCGGCATAACTCCCGCCTATGTCCATGGATGCTTTTACATAGCAGTATACTCGAACAAACTATCGAACACCAATACATTTGCGTCAGCGACGGCACGGGTTCGGCAAGGGTCGCGGCCTTGGCGGAAGACAGGAACAGGCCGCGCACGGGAACAGGCCGCACAGGCCCACACGGGAACTGGGCCGCACACGGGGACAAGTCGGCGGTGAAGATCGTCACCCTGGCGATCAATCCGGCGACCGTGGTCTACCTGGTATTCGCCAAGCGACTATTCGGCGTTCGTGGTGGCGGCTGGCCAACCAACCAACCAACCAGCTAACCAGCCAGCAAGACCCCCAGGAAGACCGCGCCCAGTGCGCTGAGCGCGGTCAGTGCGCCGAAGATCGCGATCCAGACGGTGCGCCGGGACCGCGCGTGCAGGAACGCGGCGACACCGGAGACGACCACCACGGCGAGCTTGGCCATCAGCGTGGCCTGGTATGCGGAGGTGTGGCGGTCATGCGGGGAGAGCGCGGCGATGTTCCACACCCCGGTGATGATGAGAACGGCGAACGCGCTCCAGGCGACGTAGTTGAACCGCCGGGCCGCCGCCCGCGTGACGTCGGCGCCGAACCGCCGCAGTGCCGGCACCAGGGCGGCCAGCGTGAACTGGCCCCCCACCCAAATGGTGGCCGCGACGATATGCAGGAACAGCCGTATGGTGTCCCAGCTGACCGACAGCATCCAGCGCCCGTCCCTTCCTGCGATGCTCCGCAGGGCAGGAGCAAACGGCGTCCGCAATAGGGCAGAACTCTAGCCCCCCGGCGCGCTCACCATCGGGGAACCTGGCATCAGCGCTGCTCAGCACGGCCGGTGCAGGGCCTCGCGCTGAACTCCGGATTAACTTTCCGTACGTCATTGACTGAGGAATCTGGTTCCGCGAGGGTCGTTTCGGGAGGGGACGCCCGCGATGTTCCCGGAAGGGTTCGCCTTGGCTGCTTGCCTGATGGTGCAGATTTCCGATGTGCATCTGACCACCACGGGATCGCTCGCGCCGGGTGTCCGGCCCGGGGACAACCTCCTGCGGGGGCTTCGCCTGCTGGATGTGGCCGGTATCCGGCCCGACATCTTCCTCCTGACCGGTGACCTGGCGGATAGGGGCGAGGCCGCCTGCTACGACAACCTCGCGCGGATCATCGCCGACGCTGCGACGAGGAGCGGCGCGGGCATCATCTACGTGCCCGGCAACCATGACGACCGGGACACCTTCCGCCGCCAGCTCCTCGGTGGCACAGGCCCGGGCCCCGGCGGCACGGGCGGCGGCCCCATCAACCAGACCCACTGGCGGGGTGGCTTGCGCATCATCGCGCTGGACTCCACGGTCCCCGGCGAGGATCACGGGGTCCTGGACGATCAGACGCTCGGCTACCTAAAGTCCGAGCTCGGGACGGCCGCCCCCGAAGGCACGGTCGTGGCCCTGCACCACCCACCGATCCCGTCGCCGATCCGGCCGATGGCGGAGATGAGCCTGCGCGACCCGGAACGCCTGCGCGACGTTATCGCGGGCTCCGATGTGCGGATCGTCGTGTGCGGGCACACCCACCACGCGGCCCTCGGCACACTCGGGTCGATCCCGGTGTGGGTCTCCCCCGCCTCCGCGTACCTGGCCGACACCACCAGCACGCAGGTGTTCCACGGGGTTCCCGGCACGGCCTTCTCTCGTATCGACCTATCCGGTGACGGCCCGATGGTCACCGTCATCCCCGTTCCCCCGGAGGCCGCGGGATGAGCGTGCGCCCCGGGGAGGCGCGTTAGCTGAGCGCGGGCGTACGGTCGGCGGTATGCGCATTGTCATCGCGGGCGGACACGGCCAGATCGCGCTGCGGCTAGAGCGGCTGCTCGCCGGGCGCGGGGACGACGTGACGGGCATCATCCGCAAGCCCGAGCAGGCGGGCGATCTGCGGGCGGCGGGCGCCGAGCCGGCGGTCTGCGACCTGGAATCGGCGGCGCCCGGGGAGGTCGAACGGCTCTTGCAGGGGGCGGACGCGGCCGTCTTCGCGGCGGGCGCGGGGCCGGGCAGCGGAGCTGAGCGCAAGGACACGGTGGACCGGCAGGCGTGCTCGCTACTGGCGGACGCGGCCGAGGCGGCGGGAGTCCGGCGGTTCCTCGTCGTCTCCAGCGTGGGGGTCGACCGCGATCCCCCGGAAGGCACCGATCCGGTCTTCGCCGCTTACTTGCGGGCCAAGGGGGCAGCGGACGCCGACGTCCGCGCGCGGACCGGGCTCGACTCGACCATCCTGCGGCCGGGGCCGCTGACCAACGACCCGGGCACCGGGCGGGTGAACCTCGCGGAGAGCACGGGACGCGGGGCGGTCACACGTGACGACGTAGCCGCCGTGCTGGTGGGCCTGCTGGACGAGCCGGGCACGGCCGGGCGGACGCTGGAGCTCACCGGCGGCGACGCGCCAATCAGGGACGCGGTCCGGAAGGCCGCCGGAGGCTGACGGCCAGCGGGCTTGAGCCGACGGCAGGGATTCGGGGCGCTTCTCTCGCCGCGGATCCCTGGCTACGTCCAGGACGCGGCAACCTCGGCGGCGCGGGAACGGCGAAGGGCGCTTCACGCCCCGGTCCTAGCCATCGGCGGGGTGCAGGTGGGTGCGCTGGCCGTCGTGGTCGAAGATGCACAGGATGTCCGCGGGACCATCGTGGGCCCCGAAGGCGTGCGGGATCATGGTGGAGAACTCCGCCGCCTGGCCGGCCTCGACCAGGATCGTCCGCTCGCCCAGCAGCAGCTTGACGGTCCCGGACAGGACCGTGAACCAGTCCCGGCCGGGATGGACCCGCATCACGTCGGGGCCGCGCCGGGGCGCCGGCCGAGTGACGTGCATCCTGGCCACGGATATGCCGTGCGGCCCAGGCTCACGGGTCAGCATCCAGGTGGTCCTCCCGCGCGCCTCATCGCGCTGCGGCCTGATCACCACGTCATCGTCGCCGGCTGACTCCACCAGCTGATCGAGGGTAGTCCCCAGCGCCCGGGCAATCGGGACCAGCTGGTCAAGAGCCATCCGCCGATGTCCGGTCTCGATTCGGCTGAGCGTGGACGGGCTCAGGTAGCAACGGGCCGCCAAGTCATCCAGCGACCAGCCAAGGGCCGCGCGCAGGCCCTTGATCCGCTGCCGGACCAGGTTATCCAGGTCACCGTCTTGCGTCATACGCAAGAGACTATGCCATTATCGCAAGGATGACGTAGGGTCGGGCCATGGGAAACGCTGATCATCACCACCAGTCCGCCACCCGTAGTCACGAGGCGGCCGAGGGCACCGGGGCAGGTCCGGGTCACACCAAAACCGGGGCCGGCCCGGACCACGCCCACGCCCACGCCCACGGGACCGGGGAGGCCGACGAGACGGCCATGGCCGAGCTGCTGGACCTGGACGCCGAGGTCCTGTTTTCCTACCTGTCCGAGGTCACTGCCTGGGTACACGATCTGGCCGCCGGGGGCCCGCACCAGCGGATCCTCGACCTGGGCAGCGGAACCGGCGCCGGCGCCCTGGCCCTGGCCCAGCGCTTCGAGGGAGCCGAGGTGATCGCGGTGGACAAGTCCGCGTACCTGCTGGCCCGCCTCCGGGAAAAGACCCGTGACCTCGGAGTGGCCGACCGGGTACGGACCGTGGAAGCCGACCTGGATGCGGCCTGGCCGGTCTTCGGCCCCGTGGACCTGGCGTGGGCGTCCAGTTCCCTGCACCACATGGCCGATCCGGACCGTGCTCTCGGCGAAATCTTCGCCACGGTACGCCCGGGCGGGCTGCTGGTGGCAGCGGAGATTGACTCCTTCCCGCGCTTCCTGGCCGACGCCGACCACGGGAGCTCCGGGCTCGAAGCACGCTGCCACGACGTGATGGCCGGAATCCGGGCCGAGGAGGTGCCGCACATGGGCTCGGACTGGGGCGCACTGCTGAGCAAGGCCGGCTTCACCATCGAGGCCGAGCGGACCTTCGACATCGTCCTCACTCCCCCGCTGCCCACGGCCACCGGCCGTTACGCTCGGGCGTCCCTGCGGCGCATACGATCCGGCCTCGACGACCGCCTGAGCACCGCCGACCTAGCCGCGCTCGACACACTGATCAGCGGCGATGGACCGGACGGCGTCCTGCGGCGCGACGACCTCACCGTCCGCGCCGAGAAGACCGTCTGGGCCGCCCGGCGCCCGTGAGATGACCAGCGGATGCCGCTCCTTCCGTCAGCGCCGCGCTTCCCGTTAAGGTGCGGGTTCGTGACCGGCCCGCTGGTGGGCAACCCGGCGCTTTCTGCCCCAGCGGAGGTCCCGCGGAATCCGTGTTCGGCGGCCGGGTGTGGACTACCGCCCGCCACGGTTAACCGCGCAGGACCATAGGGGGCCGCCGCGCCTCATCGATTGCCGTCATAACCACGCGGCCTGGGAGCGGGCCGATCTCTGATTGGCTTGGGTAGCGGAGGATCACGGAGCGGCCGGGGAAGCGGTGGTTCTCTTAGCGGCCGCGGTAGCGGCGGAAGCGGCCGCTCCCGCTGGGGCCGGGGATTAGGTGTGCCAGCTTCCCTCCCATCCCACCGAGGGCCCGGCGGTTCGCCGTGCCGGAGGGCCGTCCCCGGGCCGCCCACGGACGGAACAGACGGCTGAGCGGAGGTGTTCCAACTAAGTCTTGATTAGAGACCTAGGTGGGCGCCGTAGGGCGCCGGAAAGCTGGATGTGAAGAACCGCCTGATTGTCCGGGGTGCCCGCGAGCACAACCTCAAGGACGTCCATCTCGACCTGCCCCGCGACGCGATGATCGTGTTCACCGGGCTGTCCGGGTCGGGGAAGTCGAGCCTCGCGTTCGACACGATCTTCGCCGAGGGCCAGCGCCGCTACGTTGAGTCGCTTTCGACGTACGCGCGGCAGTTCCTCGGGCAGCTGGACAAGCCGGACGTGGACGCCATCGAGGGCCTGCGGCCAGCGGTGTCGATCGGCCAGAAGCCGGCCTCGGCCGGCCCGCGGTCGACGGTCGGCACGATCACCGAGATCTATGACTTCCTGCGCCTGCTCTGGGCGCGGATCGGGCAGCCGCACTGCCCGGTGTGCGGCGAGCCGGTCAACCGGCGGACGCCGCAGCAGATCGTCGATGACCTGCTGAGCCAGCCCGAAGGGGCCCGGTTCCACGTCCTCGCGCCGGTGTTCCCGGACAACGGGGCCAACGGGGCTCATGAGGCCAACAAGGCCAGCAGGGTTCACAAGGCTAGTGGGGCTCGCGATGCCATTAAGGCTCACGAGGCTAGTTGGGCTCACGAGGCTAGTGGGGCTCACGAAGTCAACGGGGCTTACGAAGCCAACGGGGCTTACAAGGCCCACGGGGCCAGCGGGGTTCGCGGCGTTAACGAGGGCGGATACGCGGGGGTGTTCGGTGACCTGCGGGCCAAGGGGTACGCCCGGGTCCGGGTCGACGGGACCGTGTACTCGCTGACCGAGGTGCCGGAACTAAGCGACGAGGACCCGCACACGATCGAGGTCGTCGTCGACCGGCTGACGGTGAAGGCGGCGAGCCGGGCCCGGCTGACCGATTCGGTGGAGACCGCGCTGAGGCTCGCGGACGGCCGGATGACGGCCAGTTTCGTGGACCGGGCCGACGGTGACCCGGATCGCGAGCATCGTTACAGCGAACGCCTGGCCTGCCCGAACGGCCATCCGATGACGATCGGCGAGCTCGAGCCGCGGTCGTTTTCGTTCAGCTCGCCGTTCGGTGCATGCCCGGGCTGTGACGGCCTGGGCACCCGCCGCGAGGTGGACCCGGACCTGATCGTCCCGGACGGGCGCCTGTCGCTGGCGCGCGCGGCGATCGCGCCCTGGGCCGGCTGGAAGGAACGCGAGTACTTCCAGCGGCTGCTGCGGGCCACAGCCGGCGCGGGCGGCTTCAGCATGGACACGCCGTGGGACGAACTGCCGGGCGCGGCGCGGCAGGCCGTGCTGCACGGTACCGGTGATCACGTCCACGTCAGCTACCAGACCCGGGCCGGCCGGGAACGGTCCTACTACGTCCGTTTCGAAGGTGTATTGCCGTGGATCAAGCGGCGCTACGCCGAGGCAGAGACGGACGGGGCGCGGGAGACGTACGAGGCGTTCATGCGCACGGCGCCGTGCCCGGCGTGCGGCGGGGCGCGGCTGGCGCCGGAGATCCTGGCCGTGACGGTGGGCGGCCGGTCGATCGCGGACCTGGCGGCGGAGCCGATCACGGAGGTCGCGGCCTGGCTGCGGGACCTACCGCTGACCCCGCGCGAGGAACTGATCGCCGCGCGGCCGTTGAGTGAGATCCGGGCGCGGCTGGGCTTCCTGGCCGACGTCGGGCTGGGTTACCTGTCGCTGGACCGGCCGGCCGCGACGCTGGCCGGGGGCGAGGCGCAGCGGATCCGGCTCGCGACGCAGATCGGATCCGGCCTGACCGGCGTGCTGTACGTGCTGGACGAGCCGTCGATCGGCCTGCACCAGCGGGACAACCAGCGGCTTATCGAGACGCTGACCCGGCTGCGCGACCTCGGGAACACGCTGATCGTCGTCGAGCACGACGAGGACACGATCGCGGCCGCGGACTGGGTGGTCGACATCGGCCCGCAGGCCGGCGAGCACGGCGGCCAGGTCGTGGTCAGCGGCACGGTCGAGGACCTGAAGAACTCGGCGGAGTCGATCACCGGCGCGTACCTGTCCGGGCGCGCGGGTGTCGAGGTCCCGGCCACCCGCCGGCCGCGCCGGGAGGGCTACGAGCTGGTCGTCGAGGGCGCGCGTGAGCACAACCTGCGCGGCATCGACGTCGCGATCCCGCTCGGCCGCTTCGTCGCGGTGACCGGGGTGTCCGGATCCGGCAAATCATCGCTGGTCAGCGACATCGTCTACCCCGCCCTGGCCAGCCAAATTAACGGAACGAACCCGGCTAGGGGCCGTCATGCGCGGGTGACCGGCATCGGCGAGCTCGACAAGGTGGTCCGCGTCGATCAGTCGCCGATCGGGCGGACCCCGCGGTCGAATCCGGCGACGTACACCGGCGTGTTCGACTACATCCGCGAGCTGTTCGCCGGGACCACGGCGGCGAAGGTCCGCGGCTACCAGCCGGGCCGGTTCTCCTTCAACGTGAAGGGCGGCCGGTGCGAGACCTGCGCGGGTGACGGCACCGTCCGGATCGGGATGGACTTCCTGCCGGACGTGTACGTCCCGTGCGAGGTGTGCCACGGCGCGCGGTACAACCGCGAGACGCTCGAGGTGCGCTACAAGGGCAAGACGATCAGCGAGGTCCTCGACATGCCGATCGCCGACGCCGCGGAGTTCTTCGGCCCGGTGGACCGGATCTCCCGGCGGCTGCGGGCGCTGGTCCAGGTCGGTCTCGGGTACGTGCGCCTGGGCCAGCCGGCGCCGGCGCTGTCCGGCGGGGAGGCCCAGCGCGTCAAGCTGGCGGCCGAACTGCAGAAGCGTTCCACCGGCCGCACCATGTACCTGCTCGACGAGCCGACGACCGGCCTGCACCCCGAAGACGTGCGCAAGCTGCTCGGCGTCCTGCACTCGCTGGTCGACATGGGCAACACCGTGCTGGTCATCGAGCACAACCTCGACGTGATCAAGACAGCCGACTGGGTCATCGACCTGGGCCCGGAGGGCGGCCCGGACGGCGGAACGGTCGTCGCCGAGGGGACCCCGGAGCAGGTGGCCTCGGTCGCGGAGTCGCGCACCGGGCAGTTCCTGCAGGCCAAACTCACGGGGACCATGGGAAGCACGGGGACCACGGCGACAGACGCGGCCCGCTCCGGGCGCTGGACGAAAGCCGCCTGACTCCATCAGTCGCCCGCCGTACCCGGCAGCCCCCGCGCCTGCATGGACCCAGCGGATCTGTGACGACTTTTCCGCAATATTTGCGGAAAAGTCGTCACACATGCGGGAACTCTCCCCAGGGAAGGCACCAGTGGGGCACCTGCGTCTTGTGGGACTCCCGCCAACGGCAGGCCAGCACGCCGATTCCGCAACAGCCCGGATATGCGGAAGACCGGCGCGATCAAGGAATTGAGGGCCCGCCAGCGGGCGAGAGGGGCCGCCCGGCGCCAGGGCCGGCGGGGCGGTGTCTGATCTTGCCCTCCAGCTGTCGGGTCCCGTCCTCTCCCGTCGTGTCGTCCTGGATCTTGCGGGAACACGTATGTTTCTATCAGTTTTGTGTCTGGATATTGCGTTATGGTGTCGGGAAGATTACCGTCCCGTGTGCATCCCCTTTCTGTTCCACTCCTCCATTCCCCCCCGCTTACCGCGGCGCCGCCGGCTGAGGCCCGGCATCTCCGCATCGAGAGGAGCAACGGTGTTCCACTCCATCCGAGATCTGAGACGGGCCCTCGCCCTGGCCGTCGGCACCGCGTCGCTGGCCGCCGCGGGCGTGGCCGCCGTCGCGGTCCAGCCGGCGTCGGCGGCGGCGACGGGCGGCAGCGGCGCGAGCCTGCCGTACGCCGAAGTGCAGGCGGAGAGCTCCGCCACCAACGGGACGGTCATCGGCCCGAGCTACACCCAGGGCCAGCTGGCCGACGAGGCCTCCGGGCGCAAGGCGGTGACCCTGCAGGGCACGGGCTCCGGCCAGTACGTCACGTTCACCACGCCGGTGGCGACCAACTCGATCGACTTCCGCTACAGCATCCCGGACAGCTCGGATGGGTCGGTCTACACCGCTCCGCTGTCGCTGTACATCAACGGCACCAAGCAGACCGACTTCACCCTGACCAACGCGTACAGCTGGTACTACGGCAGCTACCCGTTCACCAATACGCCGAGCAGCGGCAACCCGCACCACTTCTACGACGAGGTGCACCGCCTGTTCTCGACGTCCTATCCGGCCGGCACGACGTTCAAGCTGCAGGTCGACTCCGAGGACACCGCGTCGTCGTACACGATCGACTTCGCCGACTTCGAGCAGGTCGCCGCGCCGCTGAGCCAGCCCGCGGGCTCGGTGTCGGTCACCGGCGAGGGCGCCGACCCGACCGGCGTGAACGACTCCACCAGCGCGTTCAACGCCGCGATCACGGCGGCCGGGGCGGGCGGCACGGTGTGGATCCCGCCGGGCACGTACGACATCCCCGGCCACATCATGGTCAGCGACGTGACGGTCGCGGGGGCCGGCATGTGGTACTCGACCGTCACCGGCACGGCCCCCGGCTTCTACGGCAACGGGACACCGACCAACTCCCTGCCGGCGAGCACCAACGTGCACCTGGAGAACTTCGCGATCTTCGGCAACGTCCAGGAGCGTGACGACAGCGCCCAGGTCAACGGCATCGGCGGCGCGATGACCGATTCGACCGTGTCGAACATCTGGATCGAGCACATGAAGGTCGGCGCCTGGATGGACGGGCCGATGGACAGCGTGACATTCAGCGGCATGCGCATCCGGGACACCACGGCGGACGGCATCAACCTGCACGGCGGCGTCACCAACTCGACCGTCACCGGCAGCGACATCCGCAACACCGGCGACGACGGCATCGCGCTCTGGGCGGACTCCAGCATCGGCGCCGACGCGAACGACACGATCTCCGACAACACCGTGCAGCTACAGCAGCTCGCCAACGGCATCGCGATCTACGGCGGGCACGACAACACCGTCAACGGCAACCTGGTGGTCGACACGGGTATCACCCAGGGCGGCGGCATCCAGGTGGGACAGCGCTTCTCGTCCACCCCGGTCGGCACGACCACGATCTCCAACAACACCATGATCCGGGACGGTGACCTCGACCCGAACTGGCAGTTCGGCGTGGGCGCCTTGTGGTTCGACGGTGAACAGGGCACGGTCACCGGCCCGATCAACGTGACCAACGCGCTGATCGAGCAGAGCCCGTTCGAGGCGATCCAATGGGTCGAGGGCGAGGTCAACGGGGTCAACCTCAACAACGTGACCATCGCCGGCACCGGCACCTTCGCCCTGCAGGAGCAGGATCCCGGAACGGCGACGGCCACCAACGTCGTGGCGACCGGCGTCGCACAGGCCAACGCGGGCAACGCGCCGAGCTACAGCTGCGAGGGCACCGGCTTCACGATCACCGACGGAGGCGGCAACTCCGGCATCACCCCGACGCAGTGCAACGGCTGGCCCACCCCGGTCTACCCGCCCTATCCCAACTCCGGCGTGACGGTCGCGCCGAGCGCGCTGAACTTCGGCTCGGTCGCGACCGGCTCGACCAGCAGCGCGCAGAGCGTGACGGTCTCCAACCCGACCGGCTCGGCCGCTCCGGTCTCGGCTATCTCCGCCAGCGGCGACTTCGCGGAGACCAGCACCTGCGGGTCGTCGATCGCGGCGGGCGGGTCGTGCACGGTAGCCGTGACGTTCACCCCGACCGCCACCGGCTCCCGCACCGGGACGCTGACCGTCAACGCGGGCGGGACGACGAACACCGTCAGCCTGTCCGGCACCGGGACCACCTCGGGCGGCGGGGGCAGCGCGACACTGACGGCCGCCCCCACCTCGCTGTCGTTCGGCAGTGTGGCGGTGGGCTCGACCGGCGGACCGCAGACCGTCACGGTGACCAACACCGGCAGCGCGGCGGCGAGCGTGTCCTCGGTGTCGGCGGGCGCCCCGTTCACGCAGACCAATACCTGCGGCAGCTCGATCGCGGCGGGCGGGTCCTGCACGGTGAGCGTGAGCTATACGCCCACCGCGACCGGCGCCTCGTCGGCGAACCTGACGGTGGCCAGCAACGCGACCAACCCCTCGCTCACCGTGGCCCTGACCGGCACCGGGACCAGCAGCAGCGGCGGGAGCACGAACCTGGCCGCGGGTGCTCCCATCACCGCGTCCAGCTACACCCAGAACTATGTGCCCTCGAACGCGAACGACGGGAACACCAGCACCTACTGGGAGGGCACGAACGGCGTGTGGCCCACCACCCTCACGGTGAACCTGGGCGCCTCGGACCCGCTGACCTCCGTGGTCCTGGACCTGCCCCCGTCGTCGGCGTGGAACACCCGGACCCAGACGCTGTCGGTGCTCGGCTCGACCGACGGCTCCACCTACTCCACCCTGGTGGGCTCGGCGACGTACACCTTCAACCCCTCGACCGGTAACACGGTCACCATCGGCCTGCCGTCGGGGACCAAGGCCCAGTACGTGCAGCTGTCCTTCACCGCCAACAGCGTGCAGAACGGCGCCCAGGTCTCCGAACTGGAGGTCTTCGGGCCGTGACCGCGCCGGCCGACCAGTAAGGGCGGTCTGTTTCAGGCACCAGCCAGAGGTGCCGTCCGTACCTTCGGGGTGCGGACGGCACCTCGCTCGTCAGATAACCGGGGGCGGGATCACAGGCCGAACCCGGCGCGCTGCGCGGCGGCAACGAGATCGGCGTATTCGGGGTGGCCGGCGATCCAGTCCCGCACGAACGGGCAGTACGGCAGCACGCCGAGCCCCCGCTTCCGGGCGTCGTCGAGGCTGGCCTGCACCAGGCGGCCGCCCAGGCCCTCACCCCGGTACCGGGGATCCGTCTCCGTATGCAGGAAGATGATCGTTTTCCCCTCACGGCTGTAGGTGATGTACCCGGCCACCTCACCGTCCTCGTGGATCTCGTAACGCATCTTCCCCGGGTCATCGGTCACGTTCTCGGCCATCACGGCTCCCGCCAAAGCTCCGTTAATTACCTATTGTGTAACTTTGTCCGGAACAAGCGCCGGGCAGGGATAGAAGCCGGGTGAGCGGGTACTGTCGCTAGGCGATGACAATGACCAGCTCCGTCCTCGTCGCCGGGCGCTACCAGCTCGACGAAGTGATCGCCATCGGTGGCTTCGGCGAGGTGTGGCGGGCCACGGATACCCTCCTGGCCCGGCCCGTCGCGGTCAAGCTGCTGCTGGCCGACCACGTCCAGCATCCACAGGCGCTGGCCCGGTTCCGCACCGAGGCGCAGCGGGCCGGCAGCCTGTCCCACGAGAACATCGCGCGCGTGTACGACTACCTCGAGCCGGACCCGCCGGACCCGCCGTTCCTGGTGATGGAACTGGTGGACGGCCCGTCGGTCGCCCAGCTGATGTCGGATGGCCCGGTCGGTGCCGCCTGGGCGATGCACATCATCGCGGGCGCGGCCGCCGGGCTGGAGGCGGCCCACCAGGCAGGCGTGGTGCACCGCGACGTCAAGCCCGCCAACCTCCTGCTGACCCGGAACGGCCGGGTGAAGGTGACCGATTTCGGGATCTCCCACGCGGTCAACTCCACCCCGATGACCAGCACCGGGCAGATCATGGGCACGTCGGGTTACCTGGCGCCCGAACGGCTGGACGGGACGGGCGTGACCACGGCCGCCGACCTGTACGCGCTGGGTGTCGTCGGCTACGAATGCCTGACCGGCGCCCCGCCCTTCACCGGCATGCCGATCGAGGTGGCGGTGGCGCACCGGGACCAGCCCCTGCCGCCGTTGCCCGCGTCCGTGCCGCCCGGCGTCGCCGCGCTGATCATGGACCTGACCGCGAAGGATCCCGCCGCGCGGCCCGCCAGCGCCGCTGAGGTGGCGGCGCGGGCGGCTCAGCTGCGAGACAGCCTCACCGCCTCCGGTACCGGCGTCCCCGGCGTCTTCGGGGACGCCCCGGCCAAGGCCGGCACCATGGCGCTGCCACCCGGTCACGGCGCACCGCCTGCTGACCTGGAACAACCCGGTCAGGGCGGGTGGCCCGGTCACGACGGATCGCCCGGGACGGGGCTGGAGCAGGGCGGGTTCGCGCCGCCCGGGCCCCGCGCCCGCCGCGGTCGCGGGACCCGGTGGGCTGCCGTCGCAGGCGGTATGGCCATCGTGCTGGCCGTCACCGGCCTGGTCATCGCGCGCACAGCCGGGTCCGGATCGCCCGGTCACGGGGCGGCGGCGCCGTCCAGCCGTGCGACGCCGGGCGTGGCCACGGTAGAGACGATCAAGGTGAACGCGGCGTCGCTGCTGGGCCGGCCGGTCGATTCCGCCGCCCGCCAGCTGCGCCAGCTCGGCCTGCCCGTCCGCATCAGCTGGGAGTCCAGCCGCCGGCAGTCTCCCGGGACGGTGCTGGCCGTCCAGCCCAGCGGTCAGGTGGCGCCGCACACCGTCATCACGCTGATCGCCGCGGCGCAGCCGGCCGGGCAGTCCGGCGTGGTCACCGTGGGCCACCCGTCCGCCGACCCCGGCACGGGCCGATCCCCCAGCGGGAGGCCGACGGCAGGCTCGGGTCCGGCCCCGAGCAACTCCCCCGCAAGCTCGCCCTCGGCCGGCGGGACCGGCTCGGGCAGCACCCCCGCCCCTACTCCTACTCCTACCCTTAGCGTGAGCCCCACCCCGAGCACCGGGACCGGCAATGGGCAAGGGAACGGCAACGGGGGCGGGAACGGCAACGGGGGCGGGAACGGCAACGGGGGCGGGAACGGACAGGGCCAGGGCTAGTTTGGTGGCGCCGGCCCCTGACCGGGGTGGGTGCTGCCGTCACCCGGCGGGCCGCTCGCCGCCGGGTCCCAGGAAACGGTAACCACTCATGAACCCCGAATGAAGCCGGATGAACTGGCCGATACCGTTACCGACCGGCCATGACGCCATTACCGACTGGAAATGGGCAATTTCGTCCGGGTCGCGGATCAGGCCTGCGCTCCCGGTGACCGTGACTCTCCAGCCCGCAAAGGTCCTCGTGTCGAAAACGTCCGCCTCATAGGCCAGAACGACATTCCCGGTACGCACCGGGGAGATCACCGGCGGCTGGCCGTGGCTCCGGATGACAACGTCTCCGCCGTCGACCACATGGCTCACCAGCTGAACGGCCGGTAGATCACGATAGCTGAACGCGATTCGCCCGACACTTACGGTAGTGAGCAGGCCCAGCACCTCGGAACTGGCGACAGGCACCAGACGCCGGTCAGCAACGTCAGAACTCGTCACACCCTCCCTCACCGGATGAACTGGCAGTAGCGGGCCGAGGGATGCACTTACCCAAGTATGCCGATGCAGGCAACACCCGCAAACACCCAATAGTGACCGGACGGTACTGCCTGGCCGGCGCCACCGGAACCGGCACTGCCCACCGTCATCCTGGCGGGACGGCGGGACGGCGGGCCGGGGGCGCCGTGTTGACGTTGCGCGGCGACACGGCGTCGGTCATCCAGCCGTACCTGCCGACCAGGTACGGCTGGCGTGGATCGGCTTCTTCCGGCAGCCGATCTTCTGGCGGGATATTCAGCGCGGGTTCGCCATTCAGGCGGTCTACGTGGCGGTGTTCCTCGCGGCGGCGTGGGCGAACCTCGCCACCAAGGACGTCACCGCCTAGCAAACACGGATGCCTATGGTGACCCGCTGCGCATCCGCCCGGATGACAAGGCTGGCCGCCGGGTACATGACAACGGGGGGTTGACAACGACAACAGGGGGTTGTCATTATGTCGGCATGGCTACAGACGAGAACGTTGCGGCGCACCACGAGACCTTCGATCACATCCGCGATGTCCGGGCGCAGGCCCTCGAACACACGCGGCTGGCGCGGCAGTTCGCCTCGGAACGACGGGACCTGATTCAGGGCCTGATCGACGCGGGACTGTCCCAGGCCGACATTGCCCGGGAGCTCGGCGTCACCCGCCAGGCGATCCAGAAGATGCTGGCCTGTTAGGCGCCGGGGCGCACCGACGTGAGCTGACGGCAGGAGCAGCAGAGAACATGGACCCCGGATGCCGCTGTCGCCGCGGCTGGCTGACGCTCACCGGCCGCACGCTGCTGCCCGGACGCCCGGCACTACGGGCAGGGGACGCCTCCGGCGCCGTCCGTGGTGATGACGCCCCGGCGCCGTCCCTGGTGATGGGCCCGGCGGCGCGGCGCTACGGTAGCGAGCGGGCCGGCATCAGCAGGCCCCGGTCCGGCGCGGCCACCGGGACACGCCCGGTCCGCACGGCGGAATGCGCCCAGCGGCCTCCGGAAGCCGCCAGAAAGGTGTGAGGTCAGCGGATGACAGAACAGACTGCGTCGGAGCCGTCGGTGGCGCTGCTGGGGACCGGGATCATGGGACTCGGCATGGCCCGGAACCTGCTGCGCGCGGGGATACCGCTGCGCGTCTGGAACCGGACCAGGAGCCGGGCCGAACCGCTCGAAGCCGACGGCGCGGCCGTCTGTGACGAGCCGGCCGACGCGGTCCGCGGCGCGGACATCATCGTCACGATGCTCGCGGACGGCCCGTCCGTCTTCGAGGTAATGGCGGCGGCCGGCCCCGGGCTCACCGCCGGGCAGATCTGGGCGCAGGCCTCCACGGTCGGGCTCGCCTGGCTGGACGAGCTCGCCGAACTCGCACGGGACCGCGACCTGGTGTTCCTGGACACACCGGTGCTCGGCACCCGCAAGCCCGCCGCCGACGGCCAGCTCACCGTGTTCGCCGCCGGGCCGGACGAGGCCAGCCATAGCATCCGGGAGCGGGTCCGGCCGGTGTTCGACGCGGTCGGGCGCAAGACCGTGTGGCTGGACGAGGTGGGCGCGGCCACCCGGCTCAAGCTGGTCACCAACAGCTGGATCGCGGCGCTGAACGTCGCGGCCGGCGAAACGGTCGCGCTGGCCCAGGCGCTGGGCGTGGACCCGGAAGCCTTCCTCCAGACGGTGACGGGCGGCCTCATGGACTCCCCGTACCTGCACCTGAAGGCGCGGGCCATCCTCGATGAGGACTACACACCCAGCTTCACGGTCACGCTGGCCGGCAAGGACGCGCGCCTCATCAAGGAGGCCGGGGAGGCGGCGGGCCTGCACATGGACGTGGCGTCGGCGGCGGCGGAACGATTCGGCCGCGCGACCGCCCTCGGCCACGGCGACAAGGACATGGCCGCCGCGTACTTCGCCAGCTTCGACGGCACTTCGCCCGGCTGAGGCGGCCGCCACCCGATCCGGCCAGCCCGATCCGGCCAGCACCCGATCCGGCCAGCGGACCGTAACCACCATCGGCCCACTGTTGTCCCGTAACGGCCGGCGCGTAGTGGTACGCGTGTGAAAACCTGTCCTGGGCAATATCTGGCCGAAGGAGAAGAAAGGTACCCATGGCAGCCACGCTTCAGGAGATCCTGCTCACACCGGACACCTGGCCAAAGGTGCTCGTCGACTGCCGCACGCTCGTTGACCAGGAGGTCGCGGACAAGTCCGGGGTCTCCGGGGCCGCGGTCAAGCTCGGCTACAAGACGGTGACCAGCTTCGCCCCGGGCTACTTCAACAGCACGCTGGAGGAGATGCTCCCGCAGCTGGTGGACAAGCTTGAGCCGTTCTGGGAGGACTTCACCACCTCCGGTGGCGCCGAATTCGGCGACTACCTGGCCAAGCGCGGTGACGAGGTGTCGGAGGCCCTGCTTTCGATAACCGACCATATGGCGCAGGTTTCCGAGCGGCCCGTGATCATCAAGGCGTACCGTGCCGTCCGCGGAAACGCCGGCAAGCACATCCAGGCCGCGCTCCCCCGCGTCGGCGACCTGGTACTCAAGTACGCGCGCTGACGCCAGCATGGACTCTGGCGGCAACGACCCGTCGTTACCGCCGGAGTACACGCTCGGGCCACCCGCGCAGGCGCCGGGCCCGCCTACCGCGCGGGCCCGGCCCGCGCGGTAGGCGCTAGGGCGTGACGAGTTCCACGGAGCTGCCGGCGCGGCCCTTGCGGACGTGGACCTGGGCGGGGATACGCTGGCGCAGCTCGCTGACGTGGCTGACGATGCCCACCATCCGGCCCCCTTCGCGCAGCCCGTCGAGCACGTTCATGACCTCTTCCAGGGTGTCCTCATCGAGGCTGCCGAACCCCTCGTCGACGAACAGCGCCTCGATCGTGACGCCCGCGGCCTCCTCGGTGACCACGTCGGCCAGGCCGAGCGCGAGCGCCAGGCTGGCCAGGAACGTCTCGCCGCCGGACAGCGTGCTCGTGTCGCGTTCCTGGCCGGTCCACGTGTCGCAGGCGAGCAGCCCCAGACCGGCCCGGCCGCCACCGCGCCGGGTGTCGGTGTGGGCCAGCGAGTAACGGCCGGCCGTCATCGTCAGCAGGCGCTGGCTGGCCGCCTCCGCGACCTCTTCCAGCCGCGCGGCGAGCACGAACGAGGACAGCGTCATCTTCAGCGTGTTGGCGCCCAGCCCGGCGGCCAGGTCGGCGAGCCGGCGTGCCTCCTCGGCGCGCTCACGCAGCGGCTGCCGCGCGGCCAGGCCGTCCGCGAACTGGGGAACCAGCCCGGCCAGGGTGACCGAACGGTCGCTGGCGCGGCTGTGCCGGCTGACCGCCTCGTCATGCCGTTCCGCGGCGAGCCGGACGATCTCCTGCGCGCCGGCCAGGTCGGCGGCGGGCTCCGGCGGCACGTCGAGGTCCGGCCCGGCGAGCTGCGCATCGACGGAGGCGGCCTCGGTCTCCTCGGCGCGGATCGCCTGCTGCCGGGCGGCGCGCCAGTCCGGGGCATGCCAGGCCGCACGGGCCGCGGCGACGTCGGCGAACCCGGCCTCCGCCGCGGCCCGGACGGCTCCGGCACCGGCCTGGTCAGCGGCTCCGGCGGCCGCCACGGTCGCGTCGGCGGCGGTGGCCGCGGCGGCGAGTGCACCGGCCAGCGCGGACGTGGCCGCCAGCGCCGTCTCCAGGTCCGGGGCACCGTCGAGGTGGGTCAGCAGGGACGTGCGGTGACCGGTCGCGCGCGCGTCCGCCCCGCCTGCTTCGGCCAGGGCGGCCTCCCGCTGCTCGGCCAGCGCGCTGTGCCGCTTCTCCTGCGCCGCGATCGCGGTCGCGAGCTCGGTCAGCTCGTTCTCGTACCGGCTGAGCCGGGCCGCCTCGGCGTCCAGGCGGACGGCTTCCGCTTCCAGGGCGTCGGCGGCCCCGGCGAGAGTGACGGCCAGCTCGTTCAGCCGGGCCGCGGTGTCCGGGCCCGGCCTCCCGCCGACGCCGGGCCCTGCTAGTCCCACCGGCCCGGCCGGCCCCGGAGACACAGGCGGCCCCGGAAACTCATCCGGCCCCGGCTCGGCGAGCACGCCGGTCAGCGCACCCGCCAGCGCGGCGTCCTCGCGGAACACCGGATCGGTGACCTCTGCCGCGAGAAGGCGCCCGATCAGGTCGCCCACCCGCGCCCCGACGATGGCCAGCTCGCTGTCCAGCTTGGCCACGGCGTCCTTGGCCGCCTCGGCCTCGGCGTACGCCTGCTCCTCCTCGTGGTGGGTGACGCGGCGCGCGCGGATCTCCGACGGTTCGGGGTGGTCGAACGACCCGCACACCGGGCACGGCGTGTCATCGGTCAGGCGGGCGGCCAGTTCGGCGATCATGCCGTCGAACCGCTCCTCACGGATGCGCTGCGCGGTCTCCCGTAGGTCGTTGGCGTACTCACGGGCCGTCTCGCGCTGCTCGCGCAGGTCCCGGACGCCGGCGCAGTCGTCGGCCAGCTGGGCCGCATCGCCCGCCGCGGTGCGCTGGCGGTCCGCCTCGGCGCGGACGAGGGGCAGCCGCCCGGCCGCCAGACGGGCCGTATCACGGCGCACGATCAGGGTCTCCTGCCGCGTGCGCAGATCCGCCAGGGCCCGTTCGGTGGCCCCGGACTCGGTCGCGCGATCCGCGGCACGACGGCGGGCCAGCGCGGCCAGCTTGTCCTCGGCGTCGGCCTGTCCCGCCACCTCGCGCAGCCCCTCCAGGCGCCCGGCCCGCTGCCGGCGGTCCTGCTCCGCCATCCGGAAGTCAGCCGCGACCGCCGTATCGGGCAGGCCACCAGCCGCCGCGGCGGCACGCGCACCGGCTTCCGCGTCGCGCGCGCGGACCAGCCCCGCCTGCGCCCGTTCGGCATCATCAAGAACCCTGGCGATCTCGGCGGCGCGCCCGGCTGCGTCCAGTTCCCGGCGTACGGCGGCCCGCTGCGGCTCGCTGGCCTGCAGGTCATCGCGGCGGGCCAGCAGTGCGGCGCGGCGGTTCTGCCGGTCGGCCAGCTCGCGGGCGCTTGTCTCGGCCTCGCGGGCGGCGCCGAGCTCGCGCCGGGCCACTTCCGCCGCCCGGGCGGCCTCGGAGCGGCTGGACTCCGCGGCGGCCGCGAGGTCATTGGCCCAGGCGGCGGACGGCTCCGGACCGGCCGGCACGGGGGGCTCCTCGCCGGGGACCGGCACGCCGGCCACCTGGGCGATGCGCGCGGCGAGCGTGGTCAGCGCCTGGTCCGCCTCGAGCACGCGGTCGCGGGTCGCGCGGCGGCGTTCGGCCAGCCAGTCCTCCACGGTGCGGAACCGGTCGGTGCGGAACAGCTTCTGCAGCAGGGCCCGGCGCTCGTCGGCGTCCGCGTGCAGGAACCGCGCGAACTGCCCCTGCGGGAGCAGGACGACCTGGAAGAACTGCTCCGCCGACATGCCCATGGCGTCCGCGATCTCGTCGTCGGCCTCCCTGGCCCGGGTAGAGACGGTGTGCCAGGTGCCGCCGGTCTCCTCCTCCAGCAGGATCCTGGCGGGCTCGCTGGTCGTCCCGGGCCCGTGCAGCTTGGGGCGGACCTGCTGCGGGCGGCGGGTGATGCGCAGGTGACGCTCGCCGATCGTGGTCTCGAACATCACCTCGGTGCGCGCGGCGGCGCTGGCGTGGTCCGAGCGCAGCCGCTTGGACTTGTTCCGCTCCCCGGGCACCTGGCCGTAGAGGGCGAACCCGATCGCGTCGAGCAGGGTCGTCTTGCCGGCGCCCGTCTCGCCGTGCAGCAGGAACAGCCCCGAGTCGGCGAGCGCACCGAACGGGACCTCCGCGGTGCCGCCGAACGCGCCGAACGCGGTGACCCGGAGCAGATGCGGCCGCATCAGCCGTCCTCCCCCGGGCTTTCGCCCGGGCTTTCTGCGGGGTCCGCGTCGTGCGGGCCGGGCCCCGGGGACGGCTCTCCATCGACGGTGCGGCGCGCGTCGGCGAACGCGGCGGTCAGCAGCGCCCGTTCCCCCGGCGTGATCGGGCTGTGGCGGACGTGCGCGACGAACTCGGCGGCCACGGTCAGGTCGTCGCGACCGGCGACCTTGGCGCGGTAGCTGCGGTGATCGGCCGCCCCGCCCTCGGGTTCGTAGGCCAGCACCAGCACATGCGGGAACCGCTGCCGCAGCTTTTCCATCGCGGCCTCCGGCCGGCCCGTGTCGGTCAGCGTGACGGACAGGAAATCGTCACGGTACTGCTCGTAGGCGGCGGAGGTCAGCAGGTCATCGAGGGTCCCGCGCAGGATGTTCAGCGCACGGAACGCCGGCGCGGGGACCCGCTCAGCCCGGACGGCGCCGCCGGAGTCCAGCTCGACCAGCCACGATCCCTTCGCGTGCCGGGCCTCGGAGAAGGAGTACGCCAGCGGCGAGCCGCTGTAGCGCAGCCGCGGGCCGAGGGTCTGCTGGCCGTGCAGGTGACCGAGCGCCACGTAGCCGAAGCCGTCGAACAGGGACGCCGGGACCCGGCCGACGCCGCCGACGGAGATGTCCCGTTCCGAATCGCTCGCCTCTCCCCCGGCGACCCAGGCGTGCGCCATCGCCACCGAGCGGACACCGCCCCGCGCGGTGATGTCGGCCCGGATGCACTGGACCGCGCGGCCGAGTACGCCCGCGTGCCCGCGGAGCGCGTCAGGCGCGTCGGACGCGTCGTTCCCAGGGGCGGCGGGCAGTTCGGCGCGGACGGCGTCCGGTTCCAGGTACGGCACCCCGTAGACCGCGACCGGGCCGTGCCGGTCCTCCAGCATCACCGGCTGGGCCAGTGACCGGGCCCGGGTGCGCAGGTACACCCCGGCGGCGTCGACCAGGGCGCTGCCGAAGCCGAGCCGCCGCGCCGAGTCGTGGTTACCGCTGATCACGACCACGCGCGCGCCCGCGTCGCGGAGCCGGACCAGCGCGTCCTCGCACAGCGCCACGGCGTCCACCGGCGGGATCGCGCGGTCATAGACGTCCCCCGCGACCAGCACGGCGTCGATTTTTTCGGAACGGACGATGCTGACGAGATGATCAAGGTACGCGGCCTGGGCCTGACGGAGGTCAGCTCGGTGCAGCGAGCGGCCGAGGTGCCAATCGGACGTGTGCAGCATCCGCATGGACCGGGACACTAGCCAACGGGTGTGACACCCGCAGGGCGACGCGCCCGACACGCCAGGTGATTCGCGCCATTCGCCGGGAATGCAGCCCCGGAGCTAGGAAATCGGGGAGCCGCCCGGGGCGGGAGCCGGGGCCGCCACCGGAGAGGCGGCAAATATTGAGGGGAATTTCGCGAGGCCCAAGCCTATTGTTAGCTAACGAAACTATGAGACGTGCAAAAGATCTTCTGCGCCCCGGGCGGACCGGGCACCCCGAGCAGGCGCGGAATTCCGGATCACGGGGGCAGTCCGTCGCACGGGGGCAAGGAGACCGGTGGCTCCGCCGGCTGACGGGCTACTGCTGGCGTTACCGCCGCAGCTTCGTCCTCGCGCTGGGCGGTGCGCTGCTCGCCACCGTCGTGACCGCGGTCATCCCGCTGATCCAGCGGACGATCGTCGACGACGTCATCGTCACGCACAAGCGCTCCATCTGGCCGCTGGCCATCGCCCTGCTGGCCGCCGCGGCGGTGAACTTCGGGGCCACCTTCATCCGCCGCTACTCCGGCGGCAAGCTTTCCCTCGACGTGCAGCACGACCTGCGTACCGAGATGCTGGGCGCGCTGTCCCGGCTGGACGGCGAGCGGCAGGACGAGATCCACACCGGTCAGCTCGTCAGCCGCTCGATCTCGGACATCAACATGATCCAGTCGCTGCTGTCGTTCCTGCCGATCACCATCGGCAGTGCGCTGCTGTTCGTCGTCTCGATCGTCATCATGCTGTTCCTGTCGCCGGTGCTGACCCTGGTGGCGCTCGCGGTCGCGCCGGCCCTGTGGGTGATCGCGCTCCGGTCCCGGCGCAAGCTGTTCCCGGCGAGCTGGCACGCCCAGCAGCAGGCGGGCGAGGTCGCCGCGATCGTCGACGAGAGCGTCGGCGGGGTCCGCGTGGTCAAGGGCTTCGGGCAGGAAGACCAGGAACTGGAGCGGATGGAGGGCGCGAGCACGAACCTGTACGCCTCCCGGGTGCGGCTCGCGCGCCTGATGGCCAGGTTCAACCCCGCGCTGCAGGGCGTCCCCGCCCTCGGCCAGGTCGGGGTGCTGGCCCTCGGCGGCTGGCTGGCGATCCGCGGGGCGATCAGCCTCGGAACGTTCCTGGCCTTCTCCACCTACCTCGCGCAGATGTCCGGCCCGGTCCGGATGCTCACCGCGCTGGTCACGATCGGCCAGGAGTCGCGGGCCAGCGTCATCCGGGTGCTGGAGGTCATCGACTCCCGCCCGGTGATCACCGACCGGCCGGGCGCGGCGCCGCTGCCGGCCGACGCGGCCGGCCTCGATTTCGACGACGTGCGGTTCGGTTACGTGCCGTCCGAGCCGGTGCTGCGCGGGCTCACGCTGCGCGTCGACCCGGGCGAGACGGTGGCCGTCATCGGCACCTCCGGCTCGGGCAAGTCGACGATCTCGCTGCTGCTGCCGCGCTTCTACGACGTGAGCGGGGGCGCCGTCCGGGTGGGCGGCCACGACGTGCGGGACGTGACCACCGATTCGCTGCGCGCCTCCATCGGGCTCGTCATGGAGGACAGCTTCCTGTTCTCCGACACCGTCAAGTCCAACATCGCCTACGGCCGGCCGGACGCCACCGGCGAGCAGATCCTGGCCGCCGCGCGCGCCGCGGAGGCGGACGAGTTCATCACCGAGCTCCCGCAGGGCTACGACACCGTGATCGGCGAGCAGGGCCTCACCCTGTCCGGCGGGCAGCGGCAGCGCGTCGCCCTGGCGCGGGCGCTGATCACCGACCCGCGGCTGCTGCTGCTGGACGACGCGACCTCGGCGATCGACCCGCGGCTGGAAGCGGAGATCCACGCCACGCTCAGCCGGGTCATGCGCGGCCGGACCACCCTGCTCATCGCGCACCGCCGGTCCACGCTGAACCTGGCCGACCGGATCGCGGTGCTCGACAACGGCCGGGTGGCCGACATCGGCACGCACGACGAGCTGACCGAACGCTGCCCGCTCTACCGGCTGCTGCTGTCCGGCCCCGGCGACGACGTGGAGGGCATCGACGCCGGCGAGCTGGCCTACTACGAGAACGAAGCGCCCGAGGCCGGCCCGGCCAGCAGGGCCAGCACGGCCAGCAGGGCCAGCGGCCAGGTGACGCCGGAACTGTGGGATCCGGCCAAGGCGCCGGCGTCCCGTGACCGCGGGCTGAACCGGGCCACCAGTGGCGGCGGCCACGGATACGACGGCGCGATGGGCAGCCTGCCCCCCACCCCGGAACTGCTCGCCAAGGTCGACGCTTTGCCGCCGGCCCGTGACGTGCCCCAGGTCAACCAGGAGCAGGCCCGTGCCGGGGACCGCCACTTCACCCTGACCAAGCTGCTGCGGCCGCTCGCCATCGCCATGCTGGCGGGGCTGATCCTGGACGGCCTCGACGCGCTCGCCGCCCTCGCACTGCCTGCTCTGGTGCGCAACGGCATCGATAACGGCGTCCAGGCCAAGGCATTCGGCGCCATCGTTACCGTGTCCATCATCGGGCTGGCCATCGTCTTCGCCGACTGGCTGGTCAACATCGCGGAAACACTGGTGGTCGGGCGCAACGGCGAACGGCTGCTGTACACGCTGCGGGTGAAGATCTTCGCCCAGCTCCAGCGGCTCGGCCTGGACTTCTACGAGCGCGAGCTGGCCGGGCGGATCATGACCCGGATGACCACCGACGTCGACGCGCTGTCCTCGTTCTTCCAGACCGGCCTGATCACCATGGTCAGCTCGGTGATGACGTTCTTCGGCGTGCTGATCGCGCTGCTCGTCATCAACATCAAGCTCGGCCTCGTGGTGCTGTGCATCATGCCGGTGCTCGTGGTCGCGACGGTGGTCTTCCGGGGACGGTCGGCGCGGGCCTACCAGGATGCGCGGGAGAAGGTCAGCGTGGTCAACGCGGACTTCGCGGAGAACGTGGCCGGCCTGCGGGTCACCCAGGCCTACCGGCGGGAGGACCAGAACCAGGCCCGGTTCGCGCGGCACAGTGACTCCTACCGGGTGGCGCGGATGCGGGCCCAGCGCCTGATCGCGCTGTACTTCCCGTTCGTGCAGTCGCTGTCCACGGTGGCCGGCGCGATCGTGCTGATCATCGCGACCGGAGAGGTCCGCAGCGGGGCACTTAGAGTCGGAGCGCTGATTGCCTACCTGCTCTACATCGACATGGTGTTCGCACCGGTCCAGGAAATGTCGCAGGTGTTCGACGGCTACCAGCAGGCGGTCGTCGGGCTGCGGCGGATCAAGGACCTGCTGCTGCTGCGGACGTCCACTCCCGCCGCCGTCCGGCCGCTCCCGGTGACGCGGCTGGAAGGTCGGATCGAGCTGCGGGACGTGCGCTTCGGCTACGAGACCGCGAACCGGGACGCCATCAACGGGGTCAGCCTGGTGATCACGCCCGGCGAGACGGTCGCGCTGGTCGGCCAGACCGGAGCCGGGAAGTCGACCCTGGTCAAGCTCATCGCGCGGTTCTACGACGTCACCGGGGGCGCGGTCCTCGCCGACGGGGTCGACGTCCGGTCCTACGACCTGGCGCAGTACCGGCACCGCCTCGGCGTCGTTCCGCAGGAGGCCTACCTGTTCGCCGGAACGGTCCGCGAGGCGATCGCCTACGGGCGCCCCGGCGCGACCAACGCGGAGGTCGAGGCGGCCGCGCGCGCGGTTGGCGCGCACGAGATGATCGCGCGGCTGCCGGGCGGCTACTACCACTCCATCGCCGAGCGCGGCCGGAACCTGTCGGCCGGGCAGCGGCAACTGCTCGCGCTGGCCCGGGCGCAGCTCGTCGACCCGGACATCCTGCTGCTGGACGAGGCGACCGCCGCGCTCGACCTGGCCTCCGAGGCCGCGGTTAATCGCGCCACCGAGCAGCTGACCTCCCGGCGGACCACGATCGTGGTCGCCCACCGGCTGACCACGGCCGCCGCCGCGGACCGGATCGTGGTCATGGACGGCGGCCGGATCGCGGAGATCGGCACCCACGCGGACCTGGTCGCCGCGGGCGGCACCTACGCGGAACTCTGGCAAGCCTTCACCGGCGACTCCGAACTAGTCGCCTGACCCGCGCCCCGGGCTGCCCTGGAGGCTCAGCTCCACGATCGGCGTCGGTTTTCCGCAGCATTTCCGACGCCGATCATGGTGGGCCCGGGCGGAGGCGGGGGACGGCAGGTGCCACCATGGGAGCCGTGTACGGGGTGGTGTACCGGGTGCTGCTGCGGCGGCTCCCGGCGGAGATGGCGCACGCGGCCGGGTTCTGGCTGATCCGCGTCGCGGGCGCGGTGCCCGGCGGGGTGTGGCTGCTGCGGCGCTGGTTCACCCCGCGTGACCCGGTGCTCCGGGTCCACGCGCTGGGGCTGGACCTGCCCGGTCCGCTGGGGCTGGCCGCCGGGTTCGACAAGGACGCCCGCGGCGCGGACGCGCTCGGCGCGCTCGGGTTCGCGTTCGTCGAGGTCGGCACGGTGACGGCGCGGGCTCAGCCGGGGAACCCGCGGCCGAGGATGTTCCGGCTGCCGGACGACCGGGCGCTGATCAACCGGATGGGCTTCAACAACGCGGGGGCGGCCGTCGCGGCCCAGCGCCTGCGGAGGCGGCACGCTCCGGCGCTCCGGGACGCGGCCGGCCCGCCACGCATGCCGGCGCTGAGGCCCCGGGACGGCTCCCCGCCGGTGGCCGTGGGAGTCAACATCGGCAAGACGAAAGCGGTCCCGGCGGACGAGGCGATCACGGATTACGTGGCCAGCGCCCGGCTGGTGGCCGGGGTGGCCGATTACGTCGTGGTCAACGTCAGCTCGCCGAACACACCCGGCCTGCGGGACCTCCAGGCCGTCTCGTCGCTGCGGCCGCTGCTGGCAGCGGTGCGCGAGGCGCTCGACGACGCGGCCGCCCGCGGTGGGCCGCAGAAAACCCGCCGGGTGCCGCTGCTCGTGAAGATCGCGCCGGACCTGGCCGACGGTGACGTCGACGCGATCGCGGACCTGGCCGTGGAGCTCGGGCTCGACGGGATCATCGCCACCAACACCACGATCGCCCGGCCGGGCCTGGCCAGTGACCCGGCGGTGGTCGCCGCCGCGGGCGCCGGTGGCCTGTCCGGCCCGCCGCTGCGGGCGCGGGCCCTGGAGGTGCTGCACCGCCTGCACGCGCGGGCCGGGGACGAGCTCGTCCTCATCGCGGCCGGGGGAATCGAGACGGCCGACGACGCCTGGGAGCGCATCGCCGCGGGCGCCACCCTCGTCCAGGCGTACACCGGCTTCATCTACGGGGGCCCGCGGTGGCCGCGCCGGCTCCAGGACGACCTGGCCCGCCGGGTGCGCGGCGCCGGGATGACGTCGATCAGCGAAGCCCGCGGGACTGAGATCGCGCCCCGCCCCTGACCGGGGCCCCTTGGCGCGAGTTGTCCCGTGGCCGCCAACCCCGAGTGCGGGAACGCTGCCCGCCGGGGCATGGCCCGCGCCCCGAGGGACGGCGATGAGCGTCCCTTCGAGCATGATCGTCCTCAGCTCCCGTGCGCGGCCAGATAGTGGGTCCGTTCCCGGCGCGGTACGTTAGGAAACGGCGCGGGAGGGCGCCGCCGGGTCCGCGGGCAGGACTGAGTCCACCTCTGCTTATGTACGGCGTTTGACGCAGGGTTTCCCTGGACGGCAGGCCGTCTTCGTCCGAGCGCGGAACGCGGGCCCCGGCTCCGGAGGAGACCTGTCATGCCCGACCTTCCTGACCGCCCCGATCTCGGCCAGCTCCGCCGCCAGGCGCGGGACCTCCAGCGCCGCGCCGCCGCGGGCGATGCTGATGCTCTGCATCAGGTCCGTTCGGTGGCAAAATCCGTCACGCTGTCCGCGGCCCAGCTCGCGATCGCGCGCGACCACGGCTTCGCGACCTGGCCGCGCCTCAAGGCCGAGGTCGAGCGCCGGCGCGCCGCCGTCAATGCTGCCGAACGAGCCGGCGCCGTGGCTCCTCCCGCGCCCTTGCTGGATTCCTGGCGGAACCTGCCCGCCGATCAGCTCGACCTGGTCCGCGGGCAGTACGCGGACCGGCCGGCCTGCGGCCCATACTGGAGGCAGTCCTGGCCGCGGCGGCCGGGTTCGGGTCGGCCACGGTCCAGTTCCGCGGGGCCAAGCTCCAGCTGGTCGACGTCGACCCCGCACTGATCGAGGACGCGCTGCGCCCGAGGCGGCGACTGGTCGCGCGGGTCCGATTGACGGACTCCCGGGGGAACCCGGTCTGCGCCCGGCTGCACCCCCCGTACATCGAGTGGCAGACCGAGTGAACTAGGTGAAATCGGCCATCGCGGCCAGATATACGACCGCTGACAATCGGCACGAGCGCTCACTCGCCGCTGCGGTCAGGCCGAGAGGGCGGAGGGGGCTGAGCCGTCAGCCGGGCCGGCTGCGCCGTGGACGGCGGTGGCCAGGGCGGGGAGGCTGACTCCGACCGCGTCCGCGAGCGCGACGATCGTGAAGAAGGCGGGCGTCGGAATGCGGCCCGTTTCGATCTTGCGCAGCGTCTCGACCGGGACACCGGCCAGCGCGGCGACCTCGACCATGCTGCGATCGCCGCGCGCCTGGCGCAGCATGGCGCCCAGGCGCTGCCCTCGGGCGCGCTCTTCGGAGGTAAGCATGGGCCGGACCATGGTGTCATAATAATACCGGTATAGTTATACCGTATAGAGAGGGGCCGTGATCGGGCGCCGGGAAGAGGCGGAGGCGGGCGAGATGGGCGAGGGACCCGAGCCGGGCGACGGCCGGACGATGTGAGCGGGGGAATGACGTGATCGAACTGAAGACGCCGGACGAGATCGAGGCCATGCGCGCGGCGGGGATCGTGGTGGCCGACGCGCTGGCCGCGGTGCGGGCCGAGGCCCTGGTCGGCGTGCCGCTGACCGCACTGGACCAGGTGGCGCGGGACGTGCTGGCCGACGCCGGCGCGTCCTCGCCCTTCCTCGGCTACCGGCCCGGCTTTGCGCAGAAGCCGTTCCCGGCGGTGATCTGCACGTCGGTCAACGACGCCGTGCTGCACGGCATCCCGGACGGTTACCGGCTCCGCGACGGCGACCTGCTCAGCATCGACTTCGGCGCGATCCTGGACGGATGGGCGGGCGACGCCGCCATGTCGTTCGCCGTGGGCCGGCCCCGGCGCGCCGATCAGCGGCTGATCGAGACGGCCGGGGCCGCGCTGGCGGCGGGCATCGCGGCGGCCATCCCCGGGGCCAGGATCGGCGACATCTCCGCCGCCATCGGCCGCGTCGGGCGGGCCGGGGGCTACGGGATCAACACCGACTTCGGCGGCCACGGGGTCGGCCGCACCATGCACGAGTCGCCCTCCGTCCCGAACGAGGGACGCCCCGGCCGCGGGATGCAACTGCAGCCGGGCCTGGTCATCGCGATCGAACCGTGGTTCCTGGGCGGCGGCCACGACGAGTACCGCGTCGACCCGGACGGCTGGACCCTGCGCAGTGCGGACGGCTCACACGGGGCGCACGTCGAGCACACAGTGGCGATCACCCCCGAGGGCCCGCGCATCCTGACCGCCGCCGCGGACGGCTGAGCGACGATCCGCTACCAGGCTCACCCTGGCCACCGAGGCGACGGCGCGGACGACCACCGCCAGGCCTTCATGGCCTTCGTCGCCGGGCTGCTCGGGGACTTCGACCGCTACCTGGCCCGGGGCGACATCGACCTGCCGCGCGACGGGGTGAGCTACCGGCTGGCCGCCCTGTGGCTCGACGACGCCGAATACGCCGGACTTCTCCGTGAGCTGACGCGGGTACTCCAGCCCCGGCTGGCGAACGCCCCGGCTCCCGGCCGGAAACGGCGGCTCCTGGGCAGCGTCCTGCTTCCCGGGGACGAGCCCGGGCCAGCCCCGGACGACGCCGGCGCCGAACACTCCGAACACCGAATGTGACGATCCGGGTCTACGACACGGACAATCACCTGTTCTTCACCGGGACCGGGCAGTCGTCGCCGGCGGAGTACGAGCCGGCCCAGCACGTGGACCCGGCAGTGGTCGGCGACATCGCCGGGTGGCTGGCCACCGCGGGATGATCGCGGCTGGTTTTCCGCGGCACGGAGACAACGAAATCCCGGAGATGGCGTCATTGCGCACACCCACATACGCGCGGAGGCGCCATTACCGGTATATGGATCAGCCCAGACGCCGTTACGGGTACGCGGGTGCCCGGCGCTAAATGGCAAAAACTCAACCCGCGCGACGCCTGGTGATCGTGTGGACAGTTCAGCTTTGACGACGCACGGGCCGGACACCGGCATTGGACCGACTGCCCGGGCTGGCAGAGAAGGTGCTGGAGCAGGTGATCTGCATCCGGCTGGACGCGTCCGTGACGGCCTGCTATTTCGGACAAGGAAGGCGCTGAGTCAAATTTCAGCCGGGCCACTTGCCGTCTTCGCGCCATAAATCAAGATCAGCAAACGCGTCAGGCGCAGTGGCTGGCAGCTCATTCAGATTAAATGATCAAGGCCATGTTCAACAACGCTTAATGTCCCAGCTCAGGAGCACTTTTCTGCGCAGGCGCCGCCCCGCACGCGGCATGACAAGATAGGGCCATTGCTTGCGTCCCGCCCCGTCTTTTGATAGAAAAGCTTTAGTCGGTATGTCTGAGCTTGCGACGTGGGGTGAACCGAAATTCGCAGCGCGGCTGCGCCGATAACGGACCGGGCATGAGAAATTCACTCTCCCCGGATTTCCGTCTTTCTCGCCCAGCGCAAACGATACCCGAAGGAGAACACAGAATGGCGACTGAATCCACAACCGCAGACCTCGAAAGCCCGCACCCGACGACCCAGATGACCAAGGACGAGGTCGACCGTCGCATAGAGGACCACATGCGGGCCCAGGAAAGCGTCCGGGATTCCGGAGTCGACGTCGGTGTCAACCTGAACATCGATATCAACGCGCTGATAAACTCGATCGCAGGCGCCATAGACAACGCCATCCACGGCAACCAGGAACGTTCGGCTTTCGTACAAACCCTGCTGGAAACGGTGACGAGCAACATCCGCGGCAGCCACAACATCATGGTATTCAACATGCAGCAGGGCTTCGGCTTCAATCCGGACTGGAACTCGACCTGGTTCAGCTCGCAGAACTATCAGGGGATCCAGTTCGGAATCTGGGTCTTCCGAGGTCCGGTGCAATTCGTGAACCAGGGAGACGGCGGCTGGATCAACTGGGGCTTCTTCGGATCCTTCAACCGCAATGGAGGCACGGTCGACTTCAACCAGCTATAGACTTCGGCGAAACCAGCCGTAGTTGATCGACCGAAATCGAGAAATTCCCGGCGCCGGGATCTCGGTTGGATCAGCCCAGCGAACCAGCGTCTGATTACACCATTCGGCCACGCTCAGCCCGCACACTATCTGCGGCAGATATCTGGGGCGTGGGCATTCATGCTCGTGGCCCTCGGTGTCGGGGCGGCGTGGCTGACCAACCTCAACCTGTTCAGCGCCTGGAACATCCCAGTCCGTAACCGCGAGATCGCGGTGACGGTGACGGGCATCCTGATGGCCGGGGTCGCTTACTTCTGGCGCGAGATCCTGGGCCTGTTCGGTGGCCTGTACCGCAAGTACACCGACGAGGCCCGCACCATGGAAAGGTCGGAGAACCTCCGCAGGGTCGCCTGACCCGAAGCCCAGGCCTGGTCACGGGAGCACTTCTACCCGGGCCAGGCCTGACGCATCCCATGACCAAAAGACGCCGGCCGGCGCCCCGTCCGCTGCACGAGCGGGCGGGCGCCGGCCGGCGCTGGTGTGCTCAGGACTTGCTGATCGGAATCTTCCTGGCTTCTTCGGGCTTAGGCTCCGGGATGCGGACCTCCAGCATCCCTGCCTTGTAGGTCGCCTTGATGTCCGCCTGGGTCACGCCGGCCGGAATCGGCAGGGACCGGGACAAGGAGCCGTAGTGCAGCTCCCGGCGCACGTATCCCTTCTCTTCCCGCTTCTCTTCCTCCCGGCGTTCGGCCTGGATGCAGAGCATTCCGTCGACCACGGTCAGCTCGACATCCTTATCCGGGTCGATGCCGGGAAGGGCAGCGCGGACGACCAGGGTGCCGTCGTCCCGGAACTCCTCGACACGAAGGAAGTCGTCAGCTTCCTTCCAGTGCGGGAAACCAATCGGGCGGAATGGCATCATCCGCGCCCACTCGTCAAACATGCGGTCGAAGCGGCCGAAAACATCGGCTGCTTCTCCGTGAGACTCACGCCTCATCAGACCTGGCATGTTTCTCACCTCCATACACTAGGCAACGGCGGAACCACGGCGGCGGCTAGGGCCTTTAGTCGGTCGTCGGGGCCGGGACGAGACCGTCGCGCTGGTCCGCCGCGCCCCGCAGGCTGAGCAGGCCGGGGCCGGAGCGCCCGGACGGCCGGGCCGGACCGGCTAGTCTGGGCGGCGGCAGCGGGCGGCGGCAGCGGGCGGCGTAACCCGTGCCCACCAGTGCCGGCCGGATCATCCGGTCGGCGCCCCTGGACGGTGCGGGCCGCTTCGCGTTGCGTTCCTGATGGGAGCCGACATGGAACCCCTCATCGCCGGCGATCCGCCGATCATCGGCTCCTCCCTCGCGGGCCCGGGCGGAGTGGCCGCGGAGACGGCGGTGGGCCGGTGGTCAGCGGCGGGCGAGGGGCCGGATGTCCGGCAGCTCGCAGCGGGAGAAAGTGAGGGCTCCGCCTAGACGCGGCCCACGCGGGCCAGGACGGTGAGGTCACCGGCGGCCGACAGGCCGGCGGAGCGGGCGTCCTGCAGGGTCAGCTTGCCGGCCAGGACGCCCATGATGAGGCGGGGCTCACCGGTCAGCGTGAGGTCCGGGGCGGGCGCGGCGCCTCTCCGGAGCTCGACCCGGCCACCGCCGACGGCGATGTGCACGGGCGCATCCCCGGCGTCGAGGCCGATGGTCACTTCCGGGGCGGCGGGGTCGGTGTCGCTGAGGAAGTTCTCGGCCGCAAAGGTGAACCAGGTGGAGCGGAAGGCGTCTGAGCCGTCCGCGGTGACCATGAAGTCGACGCCCCAGCGGCCGAGCGCGTCGAGCACGTCCTTGAGCTGCCGGCCGCGGTCGGTCAGCTCGAACAGCGTGGTCGCGACGGGCGGCGGCGCCGCGGTGCGGGTGATCAGCCCGGCCGCTTCCAGCTCCCGGAGTCTCGTCGCGAGGAGGTTCGACGCGATGCCGGGCAGCCCGGCGCGCAGGTCCGTGTAACGGCAGGGGCCTTGCGTGATGAGCTCACGCACGATCAGCAGGGTCCAGCGGTCACCGACGACATCAAGGGCTTTGGCCACCGAGCAGTACTGGCCATACGACTTCATGGTCCCGATTGTAGTACAGATGGTTCTTTTCTTTAACTAGTCACTTGATTTTTTCAACCAGTCGCCTTAAAAATTAGACCATGTCTCGTAAAACGCTCATCCTCGTCTCCCTGCTACTCGCCGCGTTCGTGATCAACCTCGACACCACCATGGTCAACGTCGCCCTGCCCGCGCTGGAGCGCCAGCTGGGCGCGACCACCACGCAGCTGCAATGGATCGTCGACGCCTACAACCTCGTTTTTGCTGCGCTCCTGCTGAGCGCCGGCAACCTGAGCGACCGCCTGGGGCGCAAGCGCTTGCTCCTCGCCGGCCTGCTCGTCTTCGGTGCGGCCAGCATCGCGGGCTCCTTCGCGACCGCCACCGGCGAGCTGATCGCGGCCCGGGCCGTAATGGGCTTCGGGGCGGCTCTGACGTTCCCCTCGACCTTGTCGCTGCTCACCAGCACCTTCGCGGAGCGGCGGGAGAGGGCCAGGGCGATCGGCCTCTGGGGAGCGGTCGCCGGGGTGGCCATCGCCCTCGGGCCGATCGCGGGCGGCTGGCTCCTCGACCGGTTCTCCTGGTCCAGCATCTTCGTGGCGATGGGCCCGGTGGCCTTCGCGGCGGTCGTGCTGGCGGCGCGGTACGTGCCCGGTTCGCGGGGAGATCGCGCGGGGCGGCTCGATGTGAGCGGGCTCGTCTCCTCGGCGGCGGCGATCGGCGCACTCGTCTTCACGATCATCGAGGCGCCGTCCTACGGATGGCTATCCGCTCGCTCACTCGGGGGTTTCGCCGCCGCCGCGATCCTGCTCCTGGTGTTCGCGCTCACGGAGCGCCGCTCCCCTGCCCCGATGATCGACGTGCGGATTTTCCGTAACCGCCGGTTCAGCGCGGCCAGCGGCGCGGTGACCGTCTCCTTCTTCACGCTGTTCGGCTTCATCTTCCTGATCACGCAGTACTTCCAGTTCCTGCGGAACTACAGCCCGCTGTCGACCGGTGTGCACCTGCTGCCCGTGGCGACGGCGGTCGCGATCGGCTCGGTGGCCGGCACCCAGGCCGCCGTCCGGGCCGGCACGAAGACGATCGTGACCGGCGGCCTGCTGCTGATCGCCGTGTTCTACTTCTGGGCGGCGGCGACCACCAGCACGACGCTCAGTTACGGCATCATCTCGATCCAGATGGTCGTCTACGGGCTCGGGCTGGGGCTCACGTCCGCCCCGGCCACGGAATCGATCATGGGCGCGATCGCCGCCCGCACGGCGGGGGTCGGGTCGGCGGTCAACGACACCACGCGCCTCGTCGGCGGGACCCTGGGCGTCGCGGTCATCGGCAGCGTGTACGCCTCGCTCTACCAGCACCGCCTCGGCGGCCTGCTGGGAGCCGGCGTCCCGGGCGGCCTCGTGCGGACCAGCCAGCAGTCCGTGAGCGCCGGGTTCGCCGTGGCGCAGCACCTCACCGCCAGCGGCCACACGGCACTGGGGCAGGTCGTGAGCGTCACGACGACGAACGCCTTCCTGCACGGGCTCCAGGTCGGCTCCGTGGTCTTGGCCGCCGTGGCCCTGGCCGGCGCCGTCGCCGCGGCCGCCCTGCTCCCCTCCCGCCCGCCGGAGCCCGCCGTGCCCGGCGACCTCGCCCGCCCTGTCCGGGAGCCGGCATCGCTGACGCCGGAGGGAACGCCATGATGGCCGCGGTCAGGCGGGCCCCTCAGGCGGGCCCCTCAGGCGGGCAGGGCGATCGCGGTCACGACCAGGCCGCGGTCAGCCAGCCAGCGGCCGTGCAGTGAGGTCAGCGGCGAGCCCGCGACGAGCGGGCCGGGGACGAGCAGGCGGACGGTGAACGTGCCGCCGGCCGGGTCGATGACGATCTCCGCGTCCTCGAAACCGAGCCATTCCTGAGCCACCGGAAACCATGCCTTGTACACGGACTCCTTCGCGCAGAACAGCAAGCGGTCCCAGCAGGCCGCACCCGGCCGGGCGGGCAGATCAGCGATCTGGGCGCGTTCGGCCGGGCGCGAGATCACGTCCAGGACCCCGTCGGGCAGCGGCTGGTCCGGCTCGGCGTCCAGCCCGACCGTGATGATCTCGCTCGTCCGGGCGACGGCGGCGGCGCGGTAACCCGTGCAGTGCGTGATGCTCCCGGCCACTCCGGCCGGCCACACCGGCGCCCCGCGCGGGCCGCGCGGGATCGGCGCCGGCGGCTCACCGAGCCGGGCCAGGGCGGCGTGGGCACACTCACGCGCGGTGACGAATTCCGTCCGGCGTTTGGGCACCGCGCGCGCGATGGCCGCTTCTTCCTCGGGAAAGAGCCTGGCGCCGGGCAGGTCGCCGAACGCCTCGACCACGGCGACCTCGGGCGGCAGGATCTGCTCGAGCATCTCAGCGGCCGCCCGCCGGCCCGGCCGGGAGTATCTGCGTCGTCCGCGCCACGCCTGCGAGCCTCCCACATCAGCCGGTCCCCGGTCATGGGCGGTCGCGTCAGCGCGGAAACCCCCCGGCCGCACTCCGGGGGGTTCCTGGGCCAAGAGCGTCTCGATCGAGATCAAGGGACACGACTTCTCTGGTTACCGGACCGGCACTTCAACGGCGGCGGGGACATCGCCCGGTGTGGTGACGGCCTGGCCGGGCAGGCGAGCGGCGCGGACCGCGAGCCCCAGGGTGCGGACGCCCGTCATGGCGACGGCCATGAGCAGCAGGGAGTCGGTCAGAGCGCCGACGGTGACCGCGTTGCTGACCATCCAGTGGGCGAGCTGGGGCCCGAACCAGTGCACGGAGCCGTAGGAGAAGGCGGCGCGGGCGCCGATGACGGCGATCCACAGCGCAGCGTAGCCGTAGCCGGCGCGGCTGACGGCCCGGCCGGTGCGGGGACTGCGGTAAACCCGCATCAGGGCGGTGGCGCCGAACCCGGCGAGAAGCCCGGCGATGGTGGCGGCGACTTCGAGGATCAGGCCGGTGCCGTGGGTGGCGAAGCCCGTGATGTAGAGGGAGACGAACACGCCCGCGGTGAGCAGGGGCCGCGCGATACGGAACCGGCCGATCTTGCGATGCGGCCCGAGGTCGGCCTCGAGGACGGTGGCCAGCACGGCCGCGTTGATGATCATGGCGTCGGTGATGCCGGACATGAGATCACTCCCTGATGAATCGGAACGGTGGATCGCTAGGTCCAGCCAAGCCGCCGCCAGCGTCCCGGGCGTCGGAGGCCTGCGGGAACGGCTGCTGCTGCTGGGCGGCACGCTCACCGCCGGCCGCCGCGACGGCCAGTGGATCGTTACCGCGCAGGTGCCCCGGTGAACGACCCCACCGGCGCCGCCGCGCGGGGTAACACGCTGCGCATCATCGTGGCCGACGACCAGGCCAGCGTCCGCGAAGGACTCGTCGTCCTGCTGGACCTGCTGCCCGACATCGAGGTCGTCGCCTCCGCCGCCACCGGCCAGCAGGCCCTCGATCTCGTCGCCGAGCACCACCCCGACGCCATCCTGCTCGACCTGCACATGCCGGTCATGGACGGCACCGAAGCGGCCCGCCTGCTCACCGCGCGCCACCCCGACGTGGCGATCGTCGTGCTCACCACGTACGCGGACGACGGCTCAATCCTGGCCGCCCTGCGCGCCGGGGCACGCGGCTACCTCACCAAGGACGCCGACCGGGCCGCGATCGCCCAGGCCCTGCACGGAGCGGCCAGCGGACTGTCCGTGCTGGCCCCGCCGGTCCAGGCCACCCTGCTGACGGCGGCCACCGCACCGCCGCCCGCCCCGTCGGCCCCGCCCGGCCATACGGGCGGCCATACGGGCGAACTGCCCGCCGGGCTGACCCCGCGCGAAGCGGAAATCCTCACCATGATCGCGCGGGACATGACGAACGCGGAGATCGCCGGGACGCTGGTGCTCAGCAGCCACACCATCAAGACGCATATCAACCGGATCTTCGCCAAGACCGGCTCGGCCAACCGGTCCGAAGCGTCGCGGTTCGCCCGCGCACACGGGCTAACGTGACCTGAGGGCGTAGCCCCGGGGACGGACGCTGTGAGCGACGAAACGCCGAAGAACTCCGCGGTGCCGCGGCTCGGCACGAGGTCGACCCGGCCAAGGTCCGTTTCGTTAAATTTGCATGGTCCTGGTCACCAGATACGCAGCGGTGGCCCGAGGGGGCGGCGCTGATGGCACGCTTGGGGAGACGGCGATCATAAGGAGAACGGCGATGACCCAGCCCCTTGGCGCGCAGTCCGGGTATCAGCGCACGCCTCTCGGCGCCGAGGAGAAGGCCCGGGGCGAGGCGAACTTCGCCCCCTATGTCGCCGAGGCACTCGTGGCCAAGGGACGTTTCAGGGTGGCCGCCGATACTCCGGAGATGGTGGAACTGTTTCAGAAGGTCGCCCGCCGGGTGGGCGACATGCTCCGGCGGCCGGTGATCAGCTACGCCAACGGCAGGGAAATCGTGATCACCTTTGGCCAGGAGGCGCCTGGTCCTATCGGCCGGGAGCCCCGTGCGGGCCTCCAGGCTCGGCGGCCTGAATAAGCAAAGCCGATTCTGGGCACCCTCCGCTGCGCAACCGGCCCGGATAGGCCGCACGCGGAAGACAGGCCCGAACTGCAGGAGCCCATCATCAGCGGCTGACCCATGGGCCCTGGCCTCGCCGAGCGGACCAAGCGCAGGCCCAGGTCTGCCCGGCTGTTCCGGCGCAGGCTGTTCCGGCGCGGGCCGGCGGGGGCTGTTCCGGCGCGGGCCGGCGGGGGCTGTTCCGGCGCGGGCCGGCGGGTCAGACCGGGCGGGCAGGCCGACGGGTCAGAGCGCGGTCAGGCCGACGGCGGTGAACGCGGCGCGGACCTGGGCGATCTGGCCGGCGGTGGGCGGGGTCACGTTCGCGCAGGGGTAGTCCAGGCCCAGCGCGGCGTACTTGGGCGCACCGAGCGTGTGAAACGGGAGCACGTCGACCCGTTCGACGTTGCCGAGGGACGCGGTGAACCGGGCGAGCGCGGCGACGTTGCCGGGGTCGTCGGTCCAGCCGGGGACGAGGACGAAGCGCACCCAGACCACCTGGCCGCGGGCGGCGAGCCGGCGGGCGAACGCGAGCGTGGGGGCGATGCCGCGGCCGGTCACCTTCCGGGCGATGGCCGGGTCGAACGACTTGATGTCGAGCAGGACCAGATCGGTGGCGTCCAGCAGTTCGTCGTCGGCACGGGAGCCGAGGTAGCCGGAGGTATCGAGCGCGGTGTGCAGGCCGAGCTCCTTCGCGCCGGTCAGGATGGCCCGGGTGAACGCGGGCTGCAGCAGCGGCTCGCCGCCGGAGATGGTCAGCCCGCCGCCGGCGGCACCGATGAACTTCCGGTACCGGGCCGCCTGGACGAGCACCTCGGCGGCGCTCATCCGCCGCCCGGACCGGCCGGACCAGGTGTCGGGGTTGTGGCAGTACACGCAGCGCAGCGGGCACCCCGCGGTGAACACGACGAACCGGGTGCCGGGGCCATCGACGCCGGTGGACAGGTCCCAGGAGTGCACCGACCCGGTGACCGTCCCCGGACCCGCCGGACCCTGTGGCGGGCGGCCCCCGGCCGGGACCAGCCGCAGGCGGCTCCCGGCCGGGCCCTGTGGCGGGCGGCCCCCAGCGGGGCCCTGTGGCGGACGGCTCCCGGCCGGGCCGACCGGGGCCTGCGGCGGGCACGGTGCCTGCCGTAGGCCGGCGATGGTGGCGGTCACCGTAAGACCGACCCGTGGAAGGTCCGGTTGACCACGTCGAGCTGCTGTTCGCGGGTGAGCCGGACGAAGTTGACCGCGTACCCGGAGACCCGGATCGTCAGCTGCGGGTAGAGCTCCGGATGGTCCATCGCGTCGAGCAAGGTGGCGCGGTCGAGCACGTTGACGTTCATGTGGAACCCGCCGCAGGCGACGTACCCGTCCAGCACGCCGACCAGGTTGCCGGCCCGCTCCTCTGGGGTGCGGCCGAGCGCGGCCGGGGTGATGGTCTCGGTCAGCGAGATGCCGTCCTCGGCGTGGCTGTAGGGCAGCTTCGCGACCGACAGCGCGGCGGCGACGAGGCCGTGCTGGTCACGGCCGTTCATCGGGTTCGCCCCGGGCGCGAACGGCTCGCCGGCGCGCCGGCCGTCCGGCGTGTTGCCGGTGTGCTTGCCGTAGACGACGTTGGAGGTGATGGTCAGCACCGACTGGGTGTGCAGCGCGTTCCGGTACGTCTCGTGCTGGCGGATCTTTTCCATGAACGTGCGGACGAGCCCGACCGCGATGTCGTCGGCGCGGTCGTCGTCGTTGCCGTAGACCGGGAACTCCCCGTCGGTGCGGTAGTCGGTCACGAGGCCCGTGTCGTCGCGGACCGGCCGCACGGTTGCGTACTTGATCGCCGCGAGGGAGTCGGCGGTGACCGACAGGCCGGCGATGCCGCAGGCCATCGTGCGCAGCACGTCGTGGTCGTGCAGCGCCATCTCCAGCCGCTCGTAGGCGTACTTGTCGTGCATGTAGTGGATGACGTTGAGCGCGTCGACGTAGGTCTTCGCGAGCCAGTCCATCATCGTGTCGAACCGGGCCACCACCTGGTCGTAGTCGAGCACGTCACCGGTCAGCGGCGGCAGCGAGGGCCCGACCTGGTCGCCGCTGTTCTCGTCCCGGCCGCCGTTGATCGCGTACAGCAGCGTCTTGGCGAGGTTGACCCGGGCGCCGAAGAACTGCATCTGCTTGCCGACCTCCATGGCCGAGACGCAGCAGGCGATCGCGGTGTCGTCCCCCCAGCGGGCCCGCAGCAGGTCGTCCGACTCGTACTGGATCGAGCTGGTGTCGACCGAGACCTGCGCGCAGAACCGCTTGAACCCCTCGGGCAGCGCCGGGGACCACAGCACGGTCAGGTTCGGCTCGGGCGCCGGCCCGAGGTTGTACAGCGTCTGCAGGTACCGGAAGCTGGTGCGGGTGACCAGCGGGCGGCCATCGCGGCCGATCCCGCCGATCGACTCGGTGACCCAGGTCGGGTCGCCGGAGAACAGCTGGTCGTATTCGGGGGTGCGCAGGAACCGGACGATTCGCAGCTTGATCACGAAGTCGTCGATGAGCTCCTGTGCCTCCTGCTCGGTGAGCCGCCCGGCCCGCAGGTCGCGATCGAGGTAGATGTCGAGGAACGTCGAGGTGCGGCCGAGCGACATCGCGGCGCCGTTCTGCTCCTTGACCGCGGCGAGGTAGGCCAGGTACAGCCACTGGATCGCCTCCCGGGCGGTGGCCGCGGGGCGGGTGACGTCGTAGCCGTACGAGGCGGCCATCTCGGTCAGTTCGCCCAGCGCGCGGATCTGCTCGGCGAGCTCCTCGCGGTCGCGGATGATGTCGGCGGTGGACGGGTGGGCGTCCAGGGCCGCCTTTTCGGCCTGCTTGGCGGCGATCAGCCGGTCGACGCCGTACAGCGGCACCCGGCGGTAGTCGCCGATGATCCGGCCACGGCCGTAGGCGTCCGGCAGACCGGTGATGACGTGGGAGCGGCGGGCGGCGAGGACGTCGGCCGGGTAGGCGTCGAACACGCCGTCGTTGTGGGTCTTGCGGTACCGGGTGAAGATCTCCGAAACGGCCGGGTCCAGGGTGTAGCCGTAGGCGGCGAGGCCGTTCTCCACCATCCGCAGGCCGCCGTTGGGCATGATCGCGCGGCGCAGCGGCGCGTCGGTCTGCAGCCCCACGATCAGCTCGTGCTCCCGGTCGATGTAGCCGGGAGCGTGGCTGGTGATCGACGCGGGGGTGTGGGTGTCGGCGTCGTAGATGCCGCGGGCCTGCTCGTCGGGGAACATCGCGGTCAGCCGCGACCACAGCGCGCTGGTGCGCTCGGTCGGGCCGGCCAGGAACGCGGCGTCATCCGCGTACGGCGTGACGTTGGCCTGGATAAAACCGCGGACGTCGATCCGGTCCGCCCAGCGGCCGGGGGTGAAGCCCTGCCACGGGCCGGCAGCGATGCCGCCGGTTTCTGTCCTGGTCGCCATAGTGGTCGTGCTCACGATGTCTCCCTCCCCGCACCTGGCCCCACGGTGCGGACCCACGGTGCGGACCCACGCTTCGGGTCCACGGTGCGGGCCCGCGGTGCGGGATGTCCTTTTTGTTCTTGTCTCAAACTTATCGCGGGACTTGGGCATAATTATGGGACTTTCGTCCCCACCTTCCAGCCCAAAGGCCCAGGTCAGCAGGGTGATTGCCAGTGCACCGGGGACTGAAAAAGGTCCGCGGCAGGCCGTCGGGGCGGGATACATATCCGAGCTGGCCGACGCCCTCGGGGAGGCGGGGCGGGATACATACCGGAGCTGGCCACCACGCGCGGGGAGGCGGGGCGGCAGGTGCACGCGTTCCCGCTGTCGGTGGATGGCAACGAGATCGTGGCCTCGCTGGTGCTGCTGGCCGGGCATCGGGGGCCGGCACGCCCGGCCTGGTCGGCGTTCCGTCGGCCGGGATAGCCCGTCAGGCCGGGGTCATGTGACTCTGATTCGCGTCGCGGTGGCCGCCAGTGTGGTGTACGGCATCGTGAGGCTGCCCCCGATCTTGTCGACGGCGGCCCCGACGCCGTCGAGCACCTCGGCCAGCTTGTCCGGCGGGAGCCGGGTGAGGAGGCCGGTGGTGGGCAGCAGGTCCAGCCACTCGTCCCGGGTGTAGGACCGCTCCCAGTCGAACCGCCACTGCTCCGGTTCGCCGAACCTGCCCGCCTGCCGGATCCCATCGGCGGCCTTGGCGTACATCGCCTGGTAGAGGTCCAGGGCGGTCCTGGCCGGCTGGGTACTGCCGGACGGCGGAGCGCTGAATGGGGAGTCGGGCGCCACCCGCCGGAGGGCTGCGGCGAGGGCTGGCGCCACCGCGGGCGGGGGCTCGTACACGTGCCCGAACACTGCCAGCCGGCCGCCGGGCCGCAGCACCTGCGCCGCCTTGGCCGCCCCGGCGACCGGGTCCACCCAGTGCCAGGCCTGCCCGGCGACGACCGCGTCGAAGGTGCGGCCGTCGGGGTCCCAGGCCTCGAAGGTCGCCACCTCGGCCTCGACTCCGGTGCGCCGGGCGAACTCGGCCATCCGCGCATCGGGGTCGACGCCGAGCACCGTGCAGCCGGCCGCCTGGAACTGCCGGGCGGCGATGCCGGTGCCGCAGCCGACGTCGAGGACATCCGGCCCCGGACTGGCGGCGACGATCCGCTCCACCAGGGCGTCGGGATAGCGGGGCCGGGCCCGGTCGTAGCGTTCGGCATCCGCACCGAACGACTCCGCCACCTGCCGGGCTTGATGGGACTCGGACCGGGAAGGATGTGATTGCTCCGGCGGTACAGTGGGCATGCGCCCACCATAATGGGCGCATGCCCACACGCCAACCGGGTAACGGTTCGCGGTGAGCGTAAGGAGAATGCACGGTATGCCGACCGGGGTCCACCTCCGTGACGCGCGTCAGCAGCTGTTCGACGCCGCGGAACGTGTCCTGCTCCGGGACGGGCCGGGCGCGCTGACGAGCCGGGCGGTTACCACGGAGGCGGACTGCGCCAAGGGCGTCCTGCACCGGCACTTCGACGACTTCGACGACTTCCTCGCCGATCTCGTGCGCGATCGCATCGCCCGGATGGACGCCCAGGCCGCCGCCCTGCGCGAGTCCGCCGGGACCGGCATGGTCGTCGGCAACCTCACCGGCGCGCTGACGGACCTGTTCGGGTCGGTCGCCGTGGCGATCGTCAGCCTCGTCATCTTCCGGGACGAGCTGCGCGCCCGGCTGCGCCAGGCCACGCCGACCGGCATCCCGCTGCTGACCGAGGCGGCCACCATGATCGCCTCCTACCTCGCCGCCGAGCGCGACCTGGGCCGCATCGCCGCCGACGCCGATATCGACACGCTCGCGCCCACGTTGCTCGGGAGCGGCCACCTGGCGTTCGCCGACCGGACAGGCGCCCCACCCGAGGCCGAAGCCGTCCGCAAGATAGTGACCACGGTCATGGCCGGCGTCGTACAAGAACCACATCCATGAACGGCCCAGCAGCAAGCCCGCGGCCGGGGAAGCCGGTGGCACCGGTGACGTGCCCGATCGGCATCGCGACGGCCGGGATGTCCGAGGCCTTGGTTACCGGCCTTGGTTACCGGCCTTGGCTACCGTGGAGCGGTCGCCCGCCGCCCGGTCCCGGACAAGCGGTCGCCCGCCGCCAGGTCCCGGAACAGAGGTCGGCGCTATCGAAGCTTCGATTTAAGTGGAGTTAGGGGACTCGAACCCGGCACCGTCGAGGAGGTGACCGTTCGGCTGCCGCTCAGCGCTTCCTGAACACGGCATGCACGGTGATCGTGTTGGCCATCGACGCCATACCCATCTGGTTCCACGTGAGGCCGAAGTCGGCTCGGTTGACCGGCACCGCAGCGTCGAGTTGCACCTCACCAGAGCCGAGGACGGAGACCTTGGCCGGGAAAGAGATGGGCTGGGTCCGGTCGCGGACGGTGAGGTTGCCCGCCACGGTGACGCCGGCGCCGGCGGGCGTGAGCTGGGCAACCGCGAACGTGATGGCGGGGAAGTTATCACCGTCGAAGAAGTCCTTCGAGCGCAGGTGCACGTCGCGCTTCTTCATCTTGGTGTCGATCGATGCCGCGGCCACGGAAATGGCGCCGCTCACCTCTCCGGCCGCCGACACAGTGCCCTGTCCCGTTACCTCACGGAAGACGCCCTTCACCGGGACCAGGCCCCACATGCTCTTGCTCTTCAGCCCGATCGTGGACGTGGACGTGTCCAGCGCCCACTCCCCCGCAAGTGTGCTGTCCCGCAGCAGCGCCTGCACGTCCGGGGTGGTGGTCTGTCCTGACGGTGCCATATGTTCTCCAGCTCATAATTTTGGTTCGTCTATCAAAATACTTTTGTTGTCGGAACCATATAAACTACCGATACCGCTGTCAAGGCGGATCGAAGTGTCAGGGGAGGACCGTGACTGACGAAGCGGCTGGTTCGGCGCACTCCGCACTGTGCCTGCGCCTCATGCAGCTGTTCCCTCGCGTGACGAAGGGGATGCGGCGCTACCAGGAGCCCGCCGGACCGGATGCTGCGTCGCTGGGCCCGCGGCACGTCGCCGCCTTGCAGCAACTTCGCGACGGCCCGGTCAGCGTGAGCGAGCTGGCATCCCGCCTGGACCTGACGCTGCCCACCGTCAGCGGCGTCCTGGCCGACCTGGACCGGGCCGGCTTCGTGACCCGGCGACCTGACCCCACCGACCGTCGCCGCACGATCGTCCAGATCACAACAGCCCAGAGCACCCTGATCCGGCAATGGCTGGATCGCGCCGCCAACCCGCTCGCCCGGGTTCTCGACAAACTGGCCCCGAGCGAACAGCAAGCCTTCCTCAAGGCCATGGACCTGCTCGAAGCCGAACTGCGCACCCAGGACAGCGGCCCTAGACCGGGATAGGCGGATGCGCGCCTCGCTCGTGGTGGCGGCCATGTCTATGCGCGGAGCGCGGCCTTTCCCGCCCGGGGGCATGCACATACGCCTCGCTCGTGGCAGCGTCCATGTCTCATCCGCGGAGCGCAGCCTTTTCCGCCCGGGGGCATGCACATACGCCTCATTCGTGGCAGCGGCCATATCTCATGCGCGGAGCGCAGCCGTTACGTCGGGGGCACGTACATGCGCGGAGCGCAGCCCTTCCGCAGGGGCACCGGGCGGGAAATCCGTTGCGACCGTCCAGGCGGTCTGCATATGGTCCGGCGGTGACCAATGACGATGGCTTTTTCGGGGCACGCGTTGCGGCAGGGTACGACGAGTCATCCCCGGAGATGTTCGAACCGGCTGCGGTCGATCCCGTCGTCGACATGCTGGCCGAGCTGGCCACCGGCGGCCGCGCCCTGGAACTGGGTATCGGCACGGGGCGAATCGCCCTGCCGCTGGCACGGCGCGGCATCCCGGTCCACGGCATTGACCTGTCTCAGGCCATGCTGGCCCGGCTACGCGCCAAGCCAGGCGGCGACGCGATCGGTGTGACGATCGGCGACTTCGCGACGACCAGGGTGCACGGGACGTTCTCCGTCGCGTACCTGGTCTTCAACACGATCATGAATCTGACCACGCAGGCCGCGCAGGTGGCCTGCTTCCGCAACGTTGCGGCGCACCTTCATCCAGGCGGCTGCTTCGTCATCGAGGCGGGAATCCCTGACCTGCGCAGGCTCCCGCCCGGCCAGACCGCCGTCCCGTTCCATATAAGCCCCACGAGGTGGGCGTTCGACATCTACGACGTGGCCACGCAGGCGATGAGCTCCAACTACGTAGAGAACTCCGGCGGCGAGGGCGGCCAGGGCGAGGGTAAATGCACCTCGATTCCCTTCCGGTATGTGTGGCCGTCCGAACTCGACTTGATGGCCCAGCTCGCCGGGCTCCGGCTCAGCGAGCGATGGGACGGGTGGACACGACAGCCGTTCACGAGCGAAAGCCGCCAGCACGTCTCGATCTGGGAGAAGCCCACCACCTAAATCACGCCAGCATCTCAGGGCCACGCTCAGTGCCGGGGCCGGGCTCAGGCCCGGGGCCGGGCTCAGGCCCGGGGCCGGGCTCAGGCCCGGGGCCGGGCTCAGGCCCGGGGCCGGGCTCAGGCCCGGGGCCGGGCTCAGGCCCGGGGC
>Ga0182014_10000662_pt1 | contig 46564 bp, 33 predicted proteins | sample 612S2DmetaG_FD_120489 | JGI IMG/M metagenome (GOLD analysis project Ga0182014, IMG submission 120489) | Permafrost microbial communities from Stordalen Mire, Sweden - 612S2D metaG | ecosystem: Environmental > Terrestrial > Soil > Wetlands > Permafrost | place: Sweden: Stordalen | collected... | reverse complement strand
TTTGTCGAGATCGGCCCCACGCCGATTCTGGCGGGCATGGGCAGCCAGTGCGTACCGCCGGGCGAGGGTGTCTGGCTCCCGTCCCTGCGCCAGGACCGCAACGACTGGGAACAGATGCTGGAGACCCTGGGGACAATGTATGTTCATGGGGTCAATCCCGACTGGTCGCGGTTGGATAAGGACCATCCACGCCGGCGGCTCCCGTTGCCGACCTATGCATTCCAGCGCGAGCGATATGCGATCGAGAGGGCGCCGCGTGAATCCCGGGACAACCGTACGGTGGACATCCGCATGCTTTCGGGAAGCAGAAGGCTGCAAACGCTGGCTCAAGCCGGGAGATCGCTGCGGGCCGAGTGGTCGGAATCGCCCAACGAATCGGGTGGAATCGGCGTCGTGCGGCTTCTCGACGAACGGAATGAAGTGGTCGCGGAAATCACGGGGTTCCCGCAACCTTCGAGTCCTTCCCGCAGTAACGAATCAGAAAATCGAGCCGAGTTAGACGACTGGCTCTATAAGGTGGAGTGGGAACCGCAAACACTCGCCCAGGAGAACGGGGCATCTTCCCGCGGAAACGTCTCGGCAAGAAAATGGTTGATCTTCGCCGATTCCCACGGCGTCGGCGCGTCCCTGGCATCTTCGCTGAGAGAGCGGGGAGATGAGTGTGTGGTCGTTTTGGCCGAAGGAGGGGTGGCGGACTCGACCGGCGCGGTTTTCACGGTCGATCCGACGCGTGCTGACCAAGTTCAAAGCGTCGTGCAGAAGATCGCTCAGGTCCAGGGATCATCCTCCTGGGATGGAATTCTTCACTTCTGGAGTCTGGATTGCCCGGCCAGCGAACACTTGTCGGTGGAAGCCCTCGCGAAGGCCCAATTCAGAAGTTGCGGCAGCATCCTGCTCCTGATTCAGTCGCTGAAAGAAATGACAACCACGCAGCCACCGCGGCTCTGGCTGGTCACTCAAGGCGTTCAGCCCGCTGGTCCGCGACCGGGTCTCACCGAAGTCGCGCAAGCGCCGGTGCGCGGATTGTGCCGGGTGATCGCCATGGAGCATCCGGAATTGCGCTGTGTTGGTGTGGACCTGGACCCGGTCGACCGTGATGGCAATGTCTCGTTGCTTCTACAGGAAATCCGCTCGGTCACGGGAGAAAACCAGGTTGCGTTCAGGCGAGGCGTTCGTTATGTTGCGCGGCTGCGGCGTGCGACCTTCAGGACCGCGCCCGATTCCCAGGGCTTCAGGCAGGACGGAACCTATCTCATCACCGGAGGTCTGGGAGATCTCGGCATGAAGGTTGCACGCTGGATGGCCCATGCAGGGGCGGGCCAACTGGTGCTGATGGGCCGCCATGCGGCGTCCACCCAAGTCGAAGACCTGCTGCGGGAACTGCAGCCCGCGGAAGTTCTGCTGTACGAGGGCGACGTTGCCCGCCGAGAAGATGTGGCAGCGCTGTTCTCCCAAATTCAGGCTACGATGCCTCCGCTGCGGGGCATTATTCACGCGGCGGGTGTTTGGGAAGGCGGTGTTCTGTTGCAGCAGGACTGGAATCGCTTTTTCGAGGTCCTGGCTCCAAAGGTCCAGGGAGCGTGGAACCTTCACGAACTCACTCAATCGCTGGCACTCGACTTTTTTGTATCGTTTTCCTCGGGCGCCTCAGTGCTGGGAGCGGCGGGCCTGGGCGATTACGCCTCCGCCAATTCATTCCTGGATGCGCTGGCGCATTACAGGCAGGCCAAGGGGTTGCCCGGATCGAGCATCAACTGGGGACCTTGGGCCGGACTCGGAATGGTAAGGAGCGTAACAGACCTGGACAGCCAGCGCTGGAGTGAGCATGGCATGGGCCTCATTCCACCGGAGCTGGCCCTATACGCCCTTGCACAGGTGATCCGGCAGGATACGCCTCAAATTTCCGTATTGCCCATCAACTGGGTAAAACTCCGCTCGGGCATCCCCGCACTTGCGGAGTCGACCTTCATCAGAGAGTTGGCTGTTGAGGGTGCGAAACCTGAACCGGAATCGGCCGCGAAGCCGGCAAACAAGACACTGATTGCCGAACTCCTCCTGGTCAAAGATCCGGTGGAACAGCGGCAGATTCTGGCCGGTAAACTCCAGGGCCAGGCTGCGCGAGTGTTGCGGCTCCCCCTGCCCACCCTTGATGTGAATCGCCCTCTCAATCAGTTCGGCTTGGACTCGCTGATGGCGTTGGAATTAAGGAATCGTATGCAGGCGGAATGGGGCATTGCGATCCCTTTGGCGACCATTCTGGGTGGACCCAGTATCCTGCAATTGGCGACTCTGGCCATCGCAAAGCTGGATGGTGTTGCGGCACATGCCGATCGCGTTCCACCCGACGAGGGGAGTTTCGCGAGCGGGCGCGCGGCAGACACGATTGCCAAACAGGAGGCGCAAGAGATCTTGCGAAAACTCCCTGAGCTTTCCGACGATGACGTCGATTCGATTTTGAGGAGGCTGGTGCGCCCTTGAGCAAGGACGCTGAACAGGGACGAGAATCATGAGAGAACCGAGCACCATCGATTCATGGATCTTTCGCCCCCGGCCCAACCCGGCAGCCCGGCTCCGGCTCTTTTGCGTGCCTTCCGCCGGGCGAGGGGCTTCGATGTATCGGGGATGGGGTGGGCCCGTTGGCCCTCAAGTGGAATTGTGTGCCCTCCAATTTCCAGGTCGGGAGAGCCGGCTGAGAGAACCGCTATTCACTCGAATGGCCGACGCGGTTCACGAGGCGGCCGAGGCTCTTCAATCGTACTTGGATATCCCCTTTGCGCTTTTCGGCCACAGCATGGGGGCGGTGATCTGCTTTGAACTCGCTCGTCTCCTGCGCAGGCAATCCGGAATTGCTCCCGTTCACTTGTTTATTTCGGCGCGCCCCGCTCCGCAATATCCCCATCGGCGCCCTTTCCTAAGTCCTCTGCGGGATGAGCAATTCGTTGCGGAGATCCGCCGGCGGTACAACGGTATCCCTGGCGAAGTGTTGCAGGACCCCGAGCTTATGGAACTGTTGCTACCTGTGCTTCGCGCCGACGTGGAGATGCTCGAGACCTACGATTATCGACCTGGTCCTTCGCTCGGCTGCCCCATCACCGCGTTCGGCGGCCGGGAGGATACCGAGACACCTTTTGAGGAGCTGACGGGCTGGAGAGAACAGACGAATGCCCGATTCCGAACACATGTTTTTCCGGGAGATCATTTCTTCGTCCGGTCTGCGGAGACGGAAGTTCTGGACATCATTTCCCGGCAGTTACAGATGGAGGTTGATTGACGTCGACCGGGTCGCTCAATTGCAGCCACGATCGGGCTTGCAAGGCGGTGGCGCTCACCTTCCGCTCAATATGGAAGCGGGTGGCGTCGGTGTTGGCGGCGTTCCAGGTTAGTTAGAGTGATTTGCGTTTGGCTTCAGCGAATCTGCCAACACCGATTTTGTTGCTACGTGATTGGCGGCGTCCGGGCGGTCATGCTCGAATGCAGTGCGGGCAATCGACCCAACAACTGGTTGTCGAGACAAGAATCCAAACAGTGACGGTGTTGTGTGCGACGACAGCGCAACCTATTCCGTCAGCACAACGGCGACCACCCGATTGCGGATGATCGCCGTAAGTCCTTTAAAATGTGGTGCGGAGAGGGGGACTTGAACCCCCACGAGATTGCTCCCGCTAGCACCTCAAGCTAGTGCGTCTGCCAATTCCGCCACCTCCGCGTTTCGGGGTCCTACTTCTTGGGCATTGGAGCGGCCGGCTTTGGCAGAGGCAGCGGGATGGACTGGCCACCACCGCTCGCCGGCTTCGGCACAACGGGCACTCCTTTGGACGGCGCGCCCGTCACCGGCGCGCTTTCCAGTACCGTCGCTCCCAGTCCGGCGTTCCGGGTGGCCAGAATGGAAAGCGAAAGCGACGTGACCATGAACAATGCCGCCGAAATCGTTGTGGCCTTGGAAAGCACCGTGGCCGAACCACGCGGGCCGAAGGCCGTCTGCGAGCCCATCCCGCCAAATGCCCCGGCCAGATCCGCCGCCTTGCCGCTTTGCAGCAAGACTACGATGATCAGGAACAGGCACACTACTATATGCACAATCAAAAACAGTATATACATTCGAGATCCGTAACTTACAGTATAGGAAACCGCACCGGCCCGGGTCAAACGGACTACGCCGCCGCCACGCTCTCCCCCACCAGCGAATTCGGGCCGGCCCGGGTCACCCGAACGGGCAGATAGTGCCCCACCAAGCTCTCGCTCCCGCCGGATTCCGCCGTGAAGTTCAGCGTCCGGTTGCACGAGGTGCGCCCGATCCATTGCCCCAGCGCCTGGTTGCGGCCCTCCACCAACACTTCGTGCAATCGCCCGATGCGCTCCGCATTGCGGCGGATCTGAATGGACCGCTGCTTCTCCTGCAACACCGTCAACCGCCGCTGCTTTTCCTCCTCCGGTACCACGTCTTCCATCCGGAGCGCGGCCGTGTTCGGGCGCGGCGAATACTTGAAGCTGAAAAGCGAATCGTACTCCACCTCGTCCAGCAACTCCAGGGTCTCGTCGAAGTCGTCTTCCGTTTCACCGGGGAAGCCTACGATGATATCGGTCGTAATGGAATAGCGCCGGCGCGCGCCCTTCAGCCATTCGATGCGACGCAGGTATTCGTCGCGCGTGTACAGCCGGTCCATCGCCGCCAGCACGCGGGTCGAACCGGATTGGACCGGCAGGTGCACGTGGTCGCAGATATTCGGATTGGCGTCCATGGCATCCACGATGGCCTTGCCAAAATCGCGCGGGTGCGAAGTCGTATAGCGCACCCGCCGGATGCCGTGCACTTCGGCCACTCGCGCCAGCAGCGTCGCAAAATCCCATCCCGCAGGCGTTGGATCGCGGTAGCTGTTTACGTTCTGGCCCAGCAGTTGAATTTCGGTGTAGCCCGCGCTCGCGAGTTGCCGCGCCTCCGCCATCACGCTCTCCGCCGTGGCACTGCGCTCCGGACCGCGCGTAAACGGCACCACGCAATATGCGCACGATTTGTCGCAGCCTTCGATGATGGTGATGTACGCGCGGTGGGGATTATCGCGGCGCGTGAACGGCGTGTCGAAAGTTTCGTCCGTTTCCAGACTCAGGCCCGTCACCCGGCGATCTCCGGCCTCGATCCGCACCAGCATTTCACCCAGCTTGTTATAGCTGGCCGATCCGCACACCAGGCTGACGTGCGGCGCCCGGTCGAAAATCTTTTCGCCCTCCTGCTGCGCCACGCAACCCAGAACGCCGAAGAGCTTCCCCTTCCCCGCGCGTTTGAACTGCTGCAGCCTGTTAAAAACCTTCTGCTCCGCCTTGTCGCGAATGCTGCAAGTGTTGTAAAACACCAGCTCGGCTTCTTCCGGCGTCGGTACTTGCGCATAGCCCTTGGCCAGTAGCGTGCCGATTACCTTTTCGGAATCGTGCACGTTCATCTGGCAGCCGAAAGTTTCCAGGTAGAAGGTTTTGGAGGACACTACCGACTATTGTAGCCGAGCCCCGCCCCCTCCTACCGTTCCCGGAAACAGAACCCCGCCTTCACGCCGCGCGCCCGGGCCTCTTCCTCGTCCCAGATCACGGTTGCGCCTTCACCCAGCGCCAGCCGAACGGTATCCTCGGCGATGATGTGAGTCCGCGGGAAGCAGGCGATGTAGATCGGCCCGCTGGAACGCCTCGCAAATGCGATCAATTCCTCGGTCGGCTGCGCCCGCTCCAGAAACTGGCGCCGCTTCTTGATCCAGAGATAGCCCAGGTTGTGGGCCAAAGCCAGGACGCATACCGCCGTCGTCAGCGCCCGCCCGTGGGCGGCAAATCGCTCGCTCGCCGCGGACCAGCCCGCCCCAACCACCAACGCCACGCCGGCGCTGGCAAGATACGTCTGGCGGCTCGGAATGCGGATCGAATACATCAGAAAACAATAGGGCAGCAGCGCCACTGCCGCCCACGCCAGTCCCGCCAACACAATCGTGCGATACCGGTTCCATCCCCAGGCCAAAGCGGCCGCTAAACCCGCCAATCCCCAAACCCAGAACACGCGTGCGAAGTTTTCCGGCCAGATCCGCCAGAATGGCGCGTGGAGCGAAAAGCTCCCATCCTGAAAGCGGAACGAGCCGGCGCGAAACAAATACGTCACCAGCACGGACGCCGCTGCCATCACCGCCAACGGAACCATGTATCCCGCGCGCTTGCGCCAGCCCAACACAACCACCGGCAACGCGAACAAAATCGCGAATACCGGCGCCGATTCCTTGGAAATGAGAGCCAGTGTGAAGAGCGCCAGACACGCCGCGTACCAGGCTTTCGAGCCGCAGTCGAGAAAACGCAGCCACGCCAGCATCGCCGCCACGCCGAACAGAAACTGCAGCAGCTCGTTGCAGGCGGAAAACCACATCACCGCTTCCTGATGCCCCTCCGCGATGGCGAAAAATGCCGCGGCCCAGAACGCCAGCCGCACCGTGCCGCCCCATCTTCCCAATGCCGTTGCGCCCAATACATATACCAGCCACGTGTTGAGGACATGCAGCAGAATCGAGACGGCGTAATACCCCGGAGCCCACAATCCGAAAACCCGGTACAAAACCCAGAACAGCCATTCGCTGGTGGCGCGGAGCCGGAACACCGTGCTCGCCAACTGCCTCCACTCGCCCGGCGCACCCAGCAGCCGCGCCGTCGCCAGGTTCGGGTAATCGTCTTCGAGCAGAGGCTGGGCCAACGCCGGCAAATACGCCACCACAGCCAGAAGCGCCAGAATCGCCAAAGCGAAGATCCAGTGACGTCGGCCGCGTTGCACCTTTCCACTGTAACGGATTGACTAGTCGGCCCAAGGTGGGGCGGACGCCCTCGTCCGCGCGCGACCTCCCGGTCGCGCTCTTGGCGCGCATTATCAACTCGCCCCCGCGCCCACCTCACCACCTGGCGACCCGCACATGCTCGCCGCGCGGCGCCCAGACAGCCGGATCGGTCGGCCCGAACAGCGCCAGCACCGGCGTGCCAACCGCGGCTGCCAGGTGCGTGATGCCGGAATCGTTCCCGATGTAGAGACTCGCCTGCGCCAGGTGGCAGGCAAGTTGGTACAGATCTCCGATTACGCTGGCGCCGGCCAGTTCCGGATCCTCCGGTCCCCGGCACCATTCCACCCGCATCACGCGCTCGAGGCCGCGCGCTAACGTACGGAAGCGTTCCAGCGGCCAGTTCTTCCGTGGGCTGCCGGAAAAAGGATGCAGGATCGCCAGCCGCTGGCGCCCCCCTTCGGCCTCACAACGGATCCGCGGTATCCCGTCCGAAGCCGTCGATGACGCAATCTCGCGCACCTGTCCCAGGTAGAAATCCGTGGCGTGGCATCCGGCGGCATCTGGAGGCAGCGCTGGGAAGAAGCGGAAGGGCAAACCCATTTGCGCCACCAACTCCCGGAACTCCGGACGGTTTGCGCCATACCAGCAGACGATTTGGTCAAAGCCCCGCAGTTCCTCGATCAGCCTCGGCGGCGCATCCCCAATCCCCAACCAGTCCAGCCCGGTGGATGCGATGCTCCTCACACGATCGGCAAAACCAACCAGCGGCACGTTCGCGCTGGCGCACCAGATTTCGAGATAGTCACTGCGAAGAGACTCCAGCGCCGGCAGAGAGACAATCAGATCTCCGATAGCGCCCGGACGAATGGCCAGCCTGCGCATAGTAGTGTCCCAGTATTACAGCTAGTCAGAGCCTTTTCCTGCCGCGACGAATTCGGGTGGACCGGTTGGGAACCGACGAGCCTGGAATTCCGGTCGCGCCCTGACGCCCCACCATTTCCAGGAACGCTTGAGCGCTGGCCGCCGTATACGGATGCGGAAATGCATCGCGCAGGTTTAGCCACACCTTGCGGTTATTGGCGTATTTCACCAATGCGTCCGGATCGTGGCTGCTCCACCGGCGAATCTCTCCGTACGAAGTCGGAATCGGCATTGGCAGCTTCACCCTCTCACCATAACTGCTATTCGCCCAGCTTAATTCGACCCGGAAATCGGCCTTCTCGTTGGCCGTTGCAAATTGGTCCGCCCGCATGATTTTGATGGCCACGGCGCGGCCGATCGCGGAACCAATCGGGTTAGCACGCTGATACCGAACGAACCCAAACCAAGCGGCCAATACAATGAAACACAACCAGTTAGCTAGGCGCTGATAGCCGACGGCTGACCCTCCCCCGCCCGCCGTTCGCGGCGCACGGCGCGCAACAGATCCAGGGCTTCCGGCCGGGCGAACTGTTCGCCGATGAACGATTCCACGAAGCGGCCGCCCCGGATTTCGCCGCCGGCTTCCATCCGCCGCAGCACCGCCAGCAGGTCGCGCCACGCCGGAGCCAGCGGCTCGCGGTAAGCGGCGTCGCGAAACAGTACGCCCCAACGGTCCAGAAGCTGGCGGGCGAAGGCCTCGGTGTGTTCGGCCGCAGTCGCGTGGGATCCGGTTCCCAGCCCCAACAGGCTCCAGCGGCCGGGCGCGTGCCTCGGGCGCGCCGTGCGGCTTTTGCCTTCGCCGCGGCGCCGCTTGGGGTCGATCAACGCGCGCAGGTTTTCAAATCCATCCGCGGTCGCGAGGCCCCCTGCCACCAGTTCCCAGAGCGCGTCTTCCACCTCGCTCGCAAGACGTCCGGTGGCGTGCGTCAAGTCGGCGAAAAACGACGCGCCGCGGCTTTCCAGCGCGGCCAGCACTTCGCGCGCCGGATGCGAGAGCGAATCGGCGGCAGGCCGCCGCGGCGCGCCCATTAGCCAGGCAGCGTCTTCACGCAGGAAAATCCCGAGCGGCGCAACCCGCGTGGGACGAACGCGGCGCCCGTTCTCTTCCGCCTGGCGCTCAAATGCCGGGTGCGGCGAGAGCCGGCCCCAGCTCACCTCGCCCGAGAAACAAAGCTGATCGAGGTACTCCGGCTCGTAGCTCAGCACCCGCCGCGGCAATACTTCGGTTTCCCAGTCGGCCGAGGCGAATTCCGCCCCCTGCAACTGGCGGATGATGGCCAGCGTGCCGTCCACGCCGTGCAACTGCGTGCCGGGAGCCAGGTGCTGCCAGCGTTCCAGAAATGCCTGGAATTCCGCCGTGCTGACCGGCTCGATTTCCCGCCGCAGCCGGCCGATGGTCAGGCGGTGAATGCGCGCCAGCAGGCGCCGGTGGCACCACTCCGTCTCCGCCGTACCTGGGGTGAAACGGCCGCGCAAAATCTGGCCTTCGGCTTCGAGCTGCGCCAGCGCCTGTTCCACTGTATCGCTCGTGAGCGCCAGCTTCCCGGCCAACTCTTCGGTGCGGCGCGGTCCGGAACATTCGAACCAGCCGCGCAGAATTTCCGCGGCGCAGGCTTCGGCCGATTCCGGCGCCGCCCGCATTCCGTCCGGCGGCTGCAATTCCGGGTCGATCGAAGCACCCGGGTAGGCGCGGCGAATCAGCTCGACGCGCTCGGCGGCGATCCAAAATTCCCGCTCGCCGGCCTTCATGGTTGCCGCGCGGCGATCCGCAACCAGGCAGGCAAATTGTACGGCGAGAGAGCTTTCACAGGCTAAAGCCTGTGCCACCGGTTTGTGCAAGTCACTGATCTCAGGTGGCGCAGGCTTGAGCCTGTGGTCTTCAGGTGGCACAGGCTTGAGCCTGTGGTCTCCCGAACGGGCGTCGGCAACCGGCAGCACCACCAACCCGAACAGCGCTTCGTGTAGCTCATCGGCGTCGCGCATGGGCGGCCAGGCTTCCTCGGCCACGCGGGCGATGGCCTCCGCGTCCAGCGCGCCGGCGCCATCGGCATAATCGGCGCGCAGGGCGCCGCGCATTTGCACCGCGCGCGTACGGCGCTCCTCCAGCGGCGCGTCGTCCAGGAAGGCATACGGATTGGCGTTGAGGATCTCGTGGGAAAATGGCGATGGCTCAGCCGTATCCACAGCCATGGTGGCGATCTCCCCGTCCTGAATGTCGCGCAGCAGGCGCCGCAGACCTTCCAGGTCCATAGCTTCGTGGAGGCAGTTGTCGATGGTTTCGCGCACCAGTGGATGATCGGGAATGCGCACTTCGCCGGTCAGATTCTCGGGGCAGGCGGCCTGGTCGGGAAACACCGCGGCCATCAGGTCGTCGGCGCGCATGCGCTGGATCGGAGCCGGCAGTTTGCGCCCGCCCGAATAGCGCGGAAGGGCCAGCGAGCGCGCCGCGTTCCAACGCCACCGCGCCGCGAACATGGGCGACGGCAGCAGCGCCTGGGTCAGCACTTCTTCCACCGTTTCCGGACGCAGAAATTCGAACACGATATCGAGCGGGAACGAATGCTGCTCGCCCAGGGAAATGACGATGCCATTGTCGGTAGCCGCGGCTTGCAGCTCGAAATTGAACGACCGGCAGAAGCGCTTGCGCAACGCCAGGCCCCAGGCCCGGTTGATGCGCCCGCCGAAGGGTGCGTGAATGATGAGTTGCATGCCGCCGGCTTCGTCGAAGAAGCGTTCGGCTATTACTCGCCGCAGCCCGGGCACCGCTCCCAGCGCCGCGCGTCCGGCCTTCACATACTCGGCAAGCTGTTCGGCGCCGTGGCGCTCGAGGCCGCACATTTCGGCCAGGCGCGCGCGGCCGGTCTCATCCGCTTCGGCTACCTCCTCGCGCAGCCGCGCCACCTCGCGCGAAAGCTCGAACGTGCGGCCAGGCGCTTCGCCCCGCCAGAAGGGAACGTTGGGTGCCGCGCCGCGCGCGTTTTCCACGCGGACTTTCCCGCTTTCCACCCGGCGGATACGCCAGGAGGTCGTGCCCAGCAGAAAAACGTCGCCTACCGAGCTCTCCACCGCGAAATCTTCGTCCACCATCCCGACTAGCGTTCCTTCCGGCTCGGCCACCACCTGGTATTGCGAGGTATCGGGAATGGCGCCGCCGGAGGTAATCGCCGCCAGCCGCGCGCCGCGCCTTGCGCGCAGCCGGTGGTTTACCGCATCGCGATGGAGCCACGCGCCGGCGCGCCCGCGGGCGGTCGAGATGCCCTCAGCCAGCATTTGGACCACCGAGTCGAAATCCTCGCGGGCGAGGGTTCGATAAGGCAGCGCCTGGCGCACCAGGGCGTAAAGGTCCTCCTCGGCGATGGCCGCGGGGCTCTCCTCGCCGGCCGGCGGTTCCTGCGCGGCGCAAGTAGCCACGATCTGCTGCGCCAGAATGTCCAGGGCGTTGTGCGGAATCTCCAGCCGGTCGAGCTCGCCGGCGCGGATGGCGCGCACCAGCGCGGCGCATTCCACCAGGTCGTCGCGGGTGGTGGCGAACAGGCGCCCTTTGGGCATCGCGCCAACCCAGTGGCCGGACCGGCCCACGCGCTGCAGCGCCACCGCGATCGAGCGCGGAGAGCCGATCTGCACTACCAGATCCACCGTTCCCACGTCGATGCCCAGCTCAAGCGAAGCGGTAGCCACTACCGCCCGCAGTTCCCCGTTCTTGAGCCGGCGCTCGGCCTCGAGGCGCAGCCTTCGCGACAGGCTTCCATGGTGCGGCAGCACCGCGCCCTCGCCCAATCGCTCGCCCAGGTGAAGCGCCACGCGCTCGGCCAGACGCCGCGTGTTCACGAACACCAGCGTGGTGCGGTTCTCCAGAATCAGCGCGGCCACGCGATCGTAGATCTCGCCCCACATTTCCGTGCTGGCCACCGGCCCCAGCTCGTCGCGCGGTACCTCAACCGCCAGCTCCATGGCGCGCCGGTGGCCGACGTCGGCGACCGCAACCGGGCGCGCACCGCCGTTCAGATACGCGGCCACGTCTTCGATCGGCCGGACCGTAGCCGAAAGCCCGATCCGCTGCGGCGCGGCGTGGCCATGCTCTTCGACGAGCCGGTCGAGGCGCGCCAGCGAGAGCGCCAGGTGCGCGCCGCGCTTGTCGTCGGCCACGGCGTGAATTTCGTCCACGATCACCGTGCGCGCCTCGGCCAGCATCTTTCGCGGCCGCCGCGCGGTCAACAGAATGTACAACGATTCCGGGGTGGTCACCAGGATGTGCGGGGCTTCCCGCGTCATCCTCTCGCGCTCCGATTGCGGCGTATCGCCAGTGCGCACGGCGGTGCGGATGGGCGCCAGCGGAATGCCGCGCTGGCGGGCCAGGGCCGCGATTTCGCCCAGCGGCAACTCCAGGTTCTTGTGAACGTCGTTGCTCAGCGCTTTCAGCGGCGAGACGTACACCACCCCGGTCGAATCCGGAAGCGGTCCCAGGCGCGCCAGCCGCACCAGGCCGTCGATGGCGATGAGAAACGCCGCCAGCGTTTTGCCCGATCCCGTGGGCGCCGCGATCAGCACGTCCCGCCCCTCGCGAATGCGCGGCCACCCCTCCGCCTGCGGCTCGGTCGGCTGCCCGAAACGCGTAGCGAACCATTCGGCAACAAGGGGATCGAAAGTGGAGAGCACCGCTTCCTTTGAGTATATCCGCCAGCCGATGGCGAAGCCGTGCGGTTTCCGAGCCCGATAGGGCCAGCGACAGGCGGACAGGACGGCCGCGCGTTGGGGCAGCGAGCGCGGCTACTGCGTGGTGATGGGGCAGAAGGTGACGGTGGAACGGCCGTGCGTGCGGACGGAAGACAAAGAAGTGCGGCTGGGCAACTACGAGACGTTCCATCGCAGCTAACCGCTGACCGAGAGGTTAACGGTCTCGGGCGGAACTGCATCCGTCAGGCTAGCCGCCACCGATTGCGCCGCTGGAGAAATCCTGTCCCGGAAGGCCGAGCGGCATGCCGGCGATAGCCGTCAGGCATGTAGCAACCGCGAGACGTATGTGGTTGCGTATAAAGGAGCGGGCCACCTTTGCACGTGGTGCTCCGCCAGCCGCGGGCCATGGAATGAGTGATGCTTCGTCGCCAGTCGCTCCCTATTTCCTCCTTCGGGATGATAGCCTGAAGACCATGAACCGACATTTCGCAACTCGTGGTGCGATGGTGGCGATCGCTGTTGCATCAGGCGTCATGGCGCAGCAGGCGAAGCTGCCGCCCTTGAAACGGCAGGCCAGCGCCGAGGCCGTGGTGAAGGAACATATGGAGGCGATCAACGCCTGCGACTGGAAGCGTATTCTGGCACAAGATCCTGCGGACGTGGAGATTTTCTCTCCGGACGGGGTGCTTGCCCAGGGGCGGGAGGCCGTGGGCGCAATGTTTGCTCAGGTGGTAAAGCCTTTTCGCGAAGGTGGGATCTGCGGGCTGAAATTCACGGCGGAGCATACGCAAAAAGTGGGGGACACGCTGAATGTGCAGTGGAGGGCCGACGCTCCGTTTCTGACGCATCCCTACCGCGGCGCCGACGCCTATGAGACGAAGGACGGCCTGATGCAGGCGCAGGTGACGACGTTCAGGCGGGACGATGTGAAGACCAAGTAGACCACTGGCCAAAAGCCGCGCCACATGTCATAAAGGATCCCTTTCCCCCGCCACGGCACTACTCCTGCGATGGCGGAACGATTCGCTCTTGGGCCAGACTGCGCGGGGATAGGAAGGCCACACTTTGTTCAACGGGCTCGAGTCCGCCGAATACTAGCGTTGGATGCGGCCTGCCCCGCTGCCGCCAACCAAGGCAAGCACCTCCTCCTTAGAGACGTGGTTGAAATCGCCGCGGATGGAGTGCTTCAGGCACGAAGCGGCTGCAGCGAACTCGACGGCTTGCTGGCAGTCCATCCCGCTCAGCAAAGCGTAAATGAGGCTGCCCGAAAACGAATCGCCGCCGCCGACGCGGTCGACGATCCAGATCCGGTACTTCCGGCTGAGGTAACACTGGTTGCCGTCGGATAAGAGACACGACCAGCCATTTTCCGAAGCGGAAATGCTCTCGCGCAAAGTCGTGGCAACGTATTTGAAGCCGAAACGTCCGTGCAGCTCGCAAGCTACTTCCTTGTACCGCTCCGCGTCCAGGGATCCATGAGCCACGTCGACATTCTTGGCCTCCACTCCCAAAACGAGTGCGGAGTCCTCCTCGTTTCCAATCAGGACATCGACGTATGGCATCAGGCCGGTCATCACCGCACGCGCCTTCTCCGGCGGCCACAGCTTACGGCGGTAGTTCAGATCACAACTGACCATGAGGCCGTGTTTTCGCGCCGCCTGGCAGGCTTCACGCGTTGTTGCCGCCATACTATCGCTCAGCGCAGGGGCGGTGCCCGACCAGTGGAACCATTGCTTGTTTGCGAAGACCGCGTCCCAGTCCACTTTTCCGGGACTCAATTCGGTAATCGAGCTGCCCGCCCGGTCGTAGATCACCTTCGAGGGCCGTTGCGACGCGCCCGTTTCGAGGTAGAACGTTCCCAAGCGCTGGCCGCCCCGCAGAACAAAATCGGCGTTGACCCCAAACTGGCGGATGAAGTTGATGCAAGCGTCGCCGATCTCCGTGTCCGGCACCACGGATACGAGATATGCGCTCAACCCGAAGTGAGCGAGCGACACTGCGGCATTCGCTTCGGCGCCGGTGTAGCCCACCTCGAACTCGCGGGCCTGCACGAACCGCTCGTATCGCTTCGTGGCCAGCCGCATCAGCGTTTCACCGAAGAACACGGCCCCTTTCGATTCCTTCATCCCGTCCTCCCGATCATCCGACCCCGAATCCCCCAAGCGCCCGCCTTGATGAATTCCGCCGCCGCGGCCCAGTTCACCGCCCCGGTCGGCATAATCTCGATCTGCGGGAACGGCCCTTTGAAGTCTTTGAAGAACTGAGGACCAACCACACCAGCTTTCATCACGGTTAACCTCCTCCTCAAGCCTTCAGAAATACCTATGCTTTACGTCTGTTGCTCTGGGCCGCCTTCAGCGTTGCGTTCAGGTATCCAATGGAGTAGGCCAGACCGGGACTGAGTCCGGGACTCTGCGCTGGCGCCGCCCCTCCCGGCGTTCTCCCAAGTTCTGGGATATGATCCGGGATCACGATTCCATCGAAGTTGACGTCCACCAGCGCTTCCATCACTTTGTACATGTCGTAGTAGCCGTCGTCCATCAAGGTCTCCGTAAAGTGCGGCAGGGGAGCAGTCACGTTCCGGAAGTGGATCTTGAAGAGCCTCTTCCGCGGACCGAAGTACCGGATGACCTCCGCCGGGTCCTTGCCCATCCGAGGCCCGCCTTCCAGCCAGGACCCAACGCAAAGGCACATGCCCACATTGGGACTGTTCGCGATCTCCAAAGCTTTCCTGTAGCCCTCAAAGCTGGTAAATATGCGGGGAACGCCCCCGAGCACCGGTTGCGGCGGGTCGTCAGGGTGGATTCCGATGCGGACACCTGACTCCTCGGCAACCGGGGCCACCTTCTTCATGAAGTAGGTGTAGTTGGCCCAGATTTCGTCCGTTGTGAACACGCGGCCGATGCCGGCAGGGTGCTTGTACACCTTTCCGTTCCAGCCTCCCTGGAAATTGGGGCTTGACAAATCGCAATCGCTGGCAGTATACCCACGGGGCGTAACCGCCTGACCGCTCCGCCAGTTGCCAAGGCCCTCGAAGCCCAAAGTCATGTAAGGGATGCCGGCTTGGCCCAGGTAGCGGAGGTAATTCAGGTATTCTTCGATCCTGTCGTCGCGCCCTGGGAGATTCAGCACGATCTCCGGCACATTAAGGATGGCGTTGCCATTCGGAGCAACCCTGGTTGACTCGTTATAGACCTTGAAGCCGCCCGCCTCCCATTGCTGGCGTATTCTCGTGAAGCCTTCGGCAGTGGAGGTCTCAGGCGTAGGATCCGCGATGCTCAGCCATGTCACCCCAAGCTGCTTGAGGTACAACATGTTCCGCTCGGTGGGATTCCGCGTCTGCGCCGCGATTTTGATCCCCGGGGCAATCGGGAGGAGCTTCGCAGCGCTCCTGCCGGCCGAAGACAGGAGCGCCGCTCCTCCCAAGGCCATCTTGGCGAAATCTCTTCTGCCGACAGTTACCGTGTCGTTCTCTATCCTTTTCGGCTCTTCAAAAGTGCTCATAAGTCATATCCTTTCAGAGTACTGGGCCTTACTTCTCTTCTGGCGCAGAGGATCTCCTGTCTGGTAGACGGGACAAGCATCGCCTCTGTCCGCGGATGGCCGCGAAGCCGGTAGCCAGTACCGCCGCAACTGGAGCCCGCATGGGCGCAAGCGCCGGCGCCCAACGCTACCCACGCCTCACTCAGCGGCGGCGATCCGCAGGTTGTCGAACATGCCTATGTTCCAACCCGTGCCGAGCGCGACGAGGCCGCTCTTGATGCTGTCGTCGTTCACTTGAGCGACATGCTCGGAATCCAGCCAGACCGCTAACCGGTCGCCTTTGAGCACCAGGGTGACCTTGTGCCACTGGCCGCTCACCGCCGCTGAATGTCCCGAGGCCAGCACTTTTTCGCCGGCGCGCAACTGCCAGTTCCCCGTGTCCTCAATCTCGATCCCATAGCCGGTGTACGGTCTGTCACCCCATCCAAATCCTTGCGCTCTACCCACCAGCTTGACAGTTCCTTTGCCGGGCAGGAAGAAATCGACCGAGACGCCATAGTCCCTCCAGTCGATGTCGCCCAGGATCGTTTGAGGATAGTCGTAAGGACGCCAGCAGATCCCCTGCTGCGTGACCGTTTGCATCAGACACTTCCCGCGACCGTCCGGCCGGGCAGCGACTTCGAACGTTCCGTGCTGGTCGCTGAAGTAGCGCGGCGTGCGTCCGGCCTGCACTTGTTCGAAGTCGTCGCTGTAAGGGAACGGAAAGGGCCTTTCGGCGGGAATGACGGTCTCAAACCCGCCTTTCCGCTGGCCGCGTGTGGTGGTCAGCGAGTACATCGAGTTGGGCTCGAGCCGGATGCTGAACCGGTCATTGGCGAGCCGGATGTCGTCGAGGCGCAGAAACAGATCCTGCTCGAAACGGGAGCGCCAGGCGGCTAGTTCGCGCGTGGACAGTCCACCCGTGACACGAAAGGTAGCAGTCTGCGGCTCCTTGGCGTCCATTGTTTCGATCAGGATGGTGTAATCGTCCGTGTCGGGCGACCTGAGCGCGGTTACGGAGAAACCCTCCTTCGGCACCTCTTCCGATTCATTGGCGAAGTACTTGCACGCGCTGTCCAGATACCTCCATCCCGGCTGCGCGAACTGCGTGAAGTGCGCCAGAATCCAGATGGGCGGCTGCACTTCGTAATGGCCTGACCACGGGCTCGCTGCCCGCATCGGGCCGGACTTCGGCGCGGGAAGGAAATCCTGGTAGGAAGTGATCAGGCTCCACGAGACCAGGCTGGTGATCTGACCCACCGGATAGGCGCGGTTTTGCCGGGCATGATGCGCCGCGCCGTACCAATCGCCCCCGTAAGCATGGACCTCGCCATCCCAGATGGGAATGCCGAGTTTTCTGGCGTTGCCGGTCGTGAAGAAACTGGTGTGCGAGGTGATGTGGGCGCTGAGGGCCGCGATCGATTTGCGAAGGTCGGGGTCCCGAATCATCGCATCCGCGATGGTCCACTTCTCCTGGGGCTCCCACAGATCCGCCGCCACGATCTTCACCCTCTGGAATCCACTCGAATCGAGCACCCTTCGGAGCAGCTTGATGTATTCCACATCGTACTGCTTCTCGTTCCAGACGCCGACGTAGTCGATATCGACGCCATGGTACTGCCGGGCGCCTTTGATGAACGCGGCGACAAACCGGGCGTTGTCTTCGGAGTAAAACCGCCCGTTGCCGATCCATCCGGGAGCCCCCCATTGCAGGGCTTCGATCAGGATACGCGGATTCCGGTTCCTGGCCTCCCTCATCAGCCACCACTCGTAGCCGCGCTCGAAGTATTCCGGTTTCGGATTCTCAAACTCCTCGCGCGTGCGAGCGTGGCTTGGCTCCGAACCGTCGGTGGAGTTGACGTCACCCCCGATTTCGACCTTCAGGTGGTGCAGGCTGGCGCCGAAAGCGGGCTTAAAGAGGTAGTCGAGAATCTCGGAGCGTTGCGGTTCCGGGTAGTCGTAAAGCAGGCGCGAGGACGCGCCGGCGCTGAGTGCCCCGACGCCTTCGAACAAACGGCCTTTTGACGTGCCGTCGACCGTGATCGTGAATTCGCCGGCGAGTGCGGCGCCCGCGGGCAAAGCAATCGGGGCAAGGAGTATGAGGAGATCTCTGCGAGTCATGGGTTTTGACTGGAAATTTCCATTTTCGACTCTCAAGTCCTAAGCAGTATACACCCAGCCGCCATCCCTTGATCCGTAAGCAAGGGCGGTAAGCAACGGCGGTACCGCCCGTGCGAAGAAGGCGACTGTGAATGTCCACGCCGCGCGGAGGATCAACGGATCGACCACATTGCCCGCATCGTAGATTCTGGAGCCGCCGACGGGTGCTGAGGCGTTTTCGATGAGGAGGCAACCGGGCTCGGCCACCCGGCCGGGGAAGGTACCTTTATCGCCGTAGTGAATTCGAGATCGGGATATAGAATGGAGGTGGACCGCGAGCATGACGCTGGCCGAACAGCTTGCTTGGCACACCCGCGAAGGCGATTTGTACGAATCGCTGGAGGGGAACCGCCTCCGTTGCTATGCCTGCGGCCACTGCTGCCCGATCCCTTCCGGGTTTGCCGGCGTTTGCAAAGTCAGGTTCAATCGCGGCGGCAAGCTGCTGGTTCCCTACGGGTACGTTAACGCCCTCCATTGCGATCCGATTGAAAAGAAGCCCTTCTTCCATGCCCTGCCAGGATCGCGCGCCCTCAGTTTCGGCATGCTCGGCTGCGATCTGCATTGCGGCTACTGCCAGAACTGGGTGACCTCGCAGACGCTGCGCGACTTCCGCTCCTCTCTGGATTTCGGTGAGATCGAACCAGCCGAGATTGTCAGGCTGGCTCTGCGGCAGACTGCGTCTTCCATCATCAGCACCTACAATGAGCCGCTGATCACGAGCGAATGGGCGGTGGCCGTCTTCCGCGAAGCCCGCAGTGCCGGGTTGGCCACCGGATACGTCTCCAACGGGAACGCCACTCCCCAGGTGCTGGAGTATCTGCGCCCCTGGGTGGATCTCTACAAAGTGGATCTGAAAAGCTTCGACGACCGCCGATATCACGAGCTGGGCGGGCGGCTGCAACCGATCCTCGATTCGATCGCGCGAATCCACAACATGGGCTTCTGGCTGGAAGTCGTCACGCTCGTCGTGCCTGGTTTCAATGATTCGCACAGGGAACTGGCAGCGCTTGCGGGCTTCCTGGCCAGCATCTCTCCGGATATTCCATGGCACGTCACCGCATTCTATCCGGACTACAAGATGACCGGGCCGCGCAACACCACTGCGGCAATGCTGGAGCGTGCCGCATCGATCGGGCGCGCGGCCGGACTGCGCTACGTTTACGCGGGGAACCTTCCGGGCGGCGTCGGTGAACTCGAAAATACGAACTGCCCGAATTGTCGAGCGCTGCTGGTGGAACGATACGGCTTCAAAGTCATTCAAAACAGAGTGGCGGCCAACGGTACCTGCCCGCATTGCCAATGGGCGATTCCGGGCTTTTGGCGGCCCGGCGCGCTGCCGGTTCGCGAAGACGGCGGGATGATCCATAAACGATGCGGTTGACCACATGGCTTCCCCACACGCAACACCATTTGCCGGCTCGTGGTATCCGGGGCGCCGCGCTGAGTTAGAGGCGCTCCTGGACGGACTCTTCGACTCTTCCCTGCAGAGGACAGGCCCCGGCCTGCTTCCGCGCCCGCTGGCATTTGTCGTCCCTCATGCGGGCCTGGTTTACTCCGGCACGGTTGCCGCCTCGGCCTACCGGCACTTACAGGCCGCGCAACCCAAACGAGTCTTCATCCTTGGATTCACGCATCGCGGGGGCAGACCGGGCGTGTCGATTCCCGACATCGGGGCGTTTCAGACTCCGTTGGGTGAGGTCGAAGTCGATCGGGCAATGGCGCGGGAACTGGCATCCGGCGGTCAATTCGTTATGATCGCCGAGAGCCGCGTCTGCGACCATTCGGTCGAGATCCAGCTCCCACTGCTGCAGAAGGCCATTCCTGGCGCGCCGGTCGTTCCGCTGTATGTGGGCCCTCTGGAGGACACGCAACGATGTGCGGCTGCACGGGCCTTGGCGCAGCGTGTCCGGCCGGGCGACGTATTATTGGCTAGCTCTGACCTGACTCACTATGGCCGGGCTTTTGGCTACGAGCCGTTTCCCGCCGATCGGGATGTGCGTCGGAGGCTGGCACGGCTCGATTCCAGCGTAATCGATGCGGCAGGCAGCCTCGACCCGGCGCTGTTCCTCGACGCGCTGCTCGAACTTGACTCCACGGTTTGCGGGTACGAGCCGATCGCCCTGCTGCTCGATACCCTGGGTTTCTTGGCGAGTGAAGAGGTGTTTCAGCAGACGTTGGACTACCAGACCTCCGGCGATCTTACCGGCGATTTCGAGCATACCGTCAGCTACGCATCTCTCGGCTACTTTCGCGCGGATTCCTTCCACCTGGATGCGGCGGCCCAGGATGCTCTGCTCGCCAGCGCGCGGGCGACCCTCCGGCATCTGTGTGCGACCGGCGAGCGGAAGGCGATCCCGCCAACCGGTACCAGCCCATCGCTGATGCGGCGTGCGGCCGCCTTCGTCAGTCTGCACCAAGGTCCGGAGTTGTTCGGATGCGTGGGCACGCGGACCGCGGCACTGCCGCTGGCAGAAGCGGTACCGGAACTGACATTGGCTGCGGCGCTCGACGACCCGCGGTTTTCGCCGCGTGCCAGCGTGCCGGGCGGACTGGATATCGAGATCTCGGTGCTAACACCCATGAAGCGAATCCGGGATTGGAGGTCGTTCCGTATTGGACGCGACGGCGCCTGCCTTGAGTACGGCGCCCACAGTGAACTGCTCCTGCCGCAGGTCGCCGGTCACGGCATCTACACGGAGACCAGCTTCCTGGAGGCCTTATCCCGAAAGGCCGGCCTTCGGCCTGACGCGTACCGCGACCCACAGGCAAGGTTGTCCGTGTTCCGAGCGCAAGTGTTCGCCTGAGCGGGTGGACGCCCGGAACACCATGAAATCCAGCATGCCACCGTATTTTTCCTGGAAGGGAGCCGTTAGCCCGGCTTGCGCGCGGACAGTGCGATCCGGATCCACTGGAAGCTGATGTCGCCGTCCGGCATTCGGGTGATGGAGAATGTCCGCGCCACCTCCGCCGGCGCTTCGAGGAACAGGCGGCGTACCTCGGCTGCCGCCTCCCCGCGGCAGCCGCCCTTCTTGAGCCACGCCCGCAGGGTGATCGGCACGGTTTCCCGCACCTGATCCAACTCCTCCAGCACGAAACCGGCGCCAGTGACGAAGCCACGCCATTCCGCAGGAGTGTAGTTGCGGACGTGCGAGCCGTCCCGTAGAACCTCGACGTGGTTGTGCCAGGCATCCACTTCCGGCGCGTTGTCCGGTTCGGCGGAATCGGCCACCAACAGTCGCCCGCCCGGCCGCAGCACCCGGTAAGCTTCCGCAACGAACTTCGGCGCGGAGAGGAAATGGTGGGCCGCCAGGCGGCAAAGCACGCCGTCGAAGCCGTCTGGCGGGAAGGGAAGAGATTCGGCCGCCCCGGTCTCAAAGACCAGGTTGCGAAGCCCGGCCGCCCGTGCTCGCTCTCGGGCCTTTCGTAACATAGCCGCAGAGACGTCCAGGCCAGTCACCTCCGCAACCAGGGGCGCGAAGGCCACAGCCGTGAAACCGGCGCCCGTGGCGACATCCAACAACCTGTGCGAAGGCCGGCAGTGCGCGTGTTCGATGAGCCACGAGAGCGATTCGCGGTTCCACGCATTCCACTGCGCGTTGTACTGCGCCGCCTGGCGATCGAACTGTTCCTGCGAAGTTCGTGAGGGCATCTCGTATCGATTATCGAACGAAAAGGAATGATGGCGCTCTCGGTGCGCTCCGAGGCCATCAGACGCGAAAATTCCGGACAGGCGGCTGCTTCAGGCGCTGCGAAGGCAGGAGTGAATAGAAGATAAATCGCAAATATCCAGAAATACCGCGCAATACTCATTTGTCGCCCCTCTTGCTATTGAAGTTCCGCAACGCCCCATCGCTCTTGATAGGAATTTCCATTTTGGCCTTGAAATGGTAAGCAGTATAACAGCAACCGCTCGATTGCGACTGTGTTTTTGGGCAACGCGGCGGGGAGCGGCGACAACCAGGTACACGCCGCCTCCCAGGATGCAAGCGGCCAGGAACGGCTGCGCCACGTCAAAACGTGAAACGAAGGCCCATCTGGATGCGCCGGTTGTTGGCGCTCGATCCGGCCCCACCGCCACCAAAGCCGCCGCCGCCGAAACCGGTATTGACCGAAGTCGGTTGCAGAAAGAGCGGATTGGTGATGGCTCCCTGGTAACCGCCGGGATTGAAATGGTTGAACAGATTTTCGAAATTCACGGACAGCGTGACGTTGTAGCGATGCTCGGTGGTGTCGCCACCCATGCCGCGCCCGCCGCCACCGGGGCCCATGCGCATGCCGCCACCGCCGCGGCCACCGCCGCCCGGGCCGCCCGGGCCGCCCGGTCCGCCCATGCCGCCGCGCCCGCCCGGTTGCGCCGCACTGCCGCGCACGGGGCCAAAGCCGAACACGCGATAGATGCGGAGGTTAACGGATACCAGGCCCGGCATGGTGAGGTAGTCGCGCGGGACCAGATTCGAAAACGTATTCGAGTTGCCCACAGTGTAAGTGGTGAACGTGCCATAGGGCGAGCACACGTTGTTGCCCGAGCGCACCACGCTGGCACAGGTCGCATTGGAGGCGAACTCCGCGCGGGCGTTGGTTTCCGTGTCGCCGAACACGTCTTGGCCCAGCAGGACGTCGTAGGGCAGGCCGGAACGCACCGTCACAAACGGCGCGAAGCGGATCATGCCGGGTGCGAGAACGTTGCCGATCAGTTGGAAGTTGTTGCGGCGGTCCAGGGTTGACCGGCCGTAATCGAGCGCAAAGTCGTACGGGTCGGTCGGGGTGGACGGAAGATCCTTGGCGTAGGTCAACGCATAGTTCCCGAACAGCGAAACCCTGGGGCTGAAGCGGGTGTTGAAGTTAACCATCATGATCTTCTGGTTGAGATAGCCGCCGGACTCATATTGGAAAATGTTGCCGGCGGCGTAGCCGTACGGAAAAACGCCGTTGGTTGCGCTCAGCGGCAGCGCGGGGTTGAAAGTGCCCGGGAAAGGCGTATTGAGGGGAATCGTCTGCAGCATGTGAACCGTGCGGTTGTCGGTAAAAGTCGCCGCGACGGTGGTGTTGCGCGGCAACTGGCGTTCGACGCCGACGGCGCTTTGCAAACTGTAATCGGCCTGCAGATTCGGACCCACGCGCCAGATCGTGTTTTGGCCTGTGTTCAGCGAGGAGAGCGTCGGAATGTTGGGGTAAAAGGTCGGATTGTAAACCGTATAGTCGACCTGGGCAGTGCCGTTGTTCAGCGCCGCGGTCTCGAACAGGCTGGTGCTGACGCGGTCGTAGAAAATGCCGAAGCCGCCGCGGACGACGGTTTTCTGCCGGCCGTTCTTGGCCGTACCGGGCGCCCAGGCAAACCCGAGACGCGGCGCCCAATCGTGATAATCGTGGATCAACGTCTGAGTTTCGTAACGCAGCCCCAGGCTCACGGTGAGGTTCGGCCGGACTCGCCAATCGTCCTGCGCGTAGGGAGCCACGTCCCAAACGTCGCGGCTGATATAGGACTGGCCCGCCTGAATGCCGAAACGCGAGGGACCGCCGCCCAGGTTCTGAATCTGGGTCTCGTTATAACCCGCGGCGGCGAGCGTCACCTGGCGCTCGTATTGCTGCAGCGAAGTCAGCGTCACGGTGAGGGGGTTGCCGCTCGAATCGTATTCGATGTTGTTGCTGGCATCGAGAGCCGGTTCCACGCCGCCCAGAAAAGTGAACGCTCCGTTAAAACCCGCGGGCTGATTGCTGCGGTCGCTGTTGCGCCGCACCCGCACCCCGGCTTTGAGGGTATGAGGACCTTTCAAAATCGAGGTAAAGTTCTGCAACTCGTAGTGAGTGGAAAGATCGTGGGTGTCTCCCAATCCGTTGCCGCCCGTGATGAACGAACCCGCGACATTGATCTGTGGAACCAGGTTGCCGGCCGAAATCGACCAGTTCCGGGTGAACTGGAAGCGCGTTTCATTCACCACTTTGGAACTTAGAACGGAGGTCTCGGTCACCATCACGTTCTGGCCGTCTCCGTTGGTGTTGTACGCCAGATCGGAATAGGGCGCCGGCAGCTTGGTGCCGCCCAGGCCGGCATTGTTCTGCGAATTGATGCGCTCTTCGACACGCACCGTTAAAGTGTTGTTGCCGGAGAGCGCGTAGTCGATGCGCGGCGCGATGACCGTAAAGGTCGACGGGGTCAGGACGGCGGTATTGATACTGGACTGAGTCAGGGTGGCAGGGCTGAAGTAGTCGGCCACTACGATCGAATTATTCTCAATATCTCGCCGGTTGAAATCGACGAAGAAGGACGCCTTCTTGCTCAAAGAGCTACCCACGTTGGCGGCAAATTGGCGATTGGAATAGTCGGGCTTGTTGTTGACCAGCGGGTTGCGCGAATCGAAAACCGAGTCGGTATCGAAAAAGGAGATGGCGCCGCGCAGCTTGTCGGTGCCGGGCTTGGTCAGAATCTCGATGCGCCCGAAGCCGAGCCTGTCGAATTCGGCGGAAAAGGGGTTCTGGTTGATGCGGATTTCGCGGATGGATTCCTTGGGCGGCAACTGGCCGCCGCTGAAACCATCGATGTAGATCTGCCCGCCATTGGGCCCGGCGCCGGGGCCGGCCAGGGCCTGCAGCGCATCGGACAGATCGTCGGGATCGTCCGGCAACGCTTCCAGGTCGGAGCCCTTGATCACCAGAGCGGTGGCGTTGTTATCCGGTTCGACGCTCACGGCGTTGGTGGACTCTTCCTGCACCGTGACTTCCTGCTTTTCGCTGCTGATCGCGAGTTGAATGGGGAGTTGCACGGAGTTCCCAGCGTTCACGGTGACCTGCTTGGAGAACGTGGCGAACCCGGGAAAGCCGACCGAGACCGTGTAATTCCCGGGAGCCAGGCCGACAAACGTGTAGCTGCCGTCCGCCTGGGTTTGCGCGGTCTTACTGCCGCTGCCGCCCGCCAGGGACACTTTGGCCGCCGGAATCACGGCACCGGAGTCGTCCATCAGAACGCCTTTTAGCGTGCCGCTGGTCTGCTGCGCCCAGGCGCAGGCGGCCGTGAGCACGATACCAAGAACCCACAGTTGTAGCTTTCGCGAATTCACTTTGCTTCCCCTGAATGAGATTTCCCTAAGTCGTTCCCAAAGCGGGCCACGCGGACGGCCGCTAGTTACCCTCGCCGCCTGCGCCGCCGCCGAGATTCCAGCCGCTCATGATGTCGCGCGTGGCCGCGGGAGATGCCGTGAGAAGAGGCTCCACGCCGGCGAGTAACATGATAGCCGTGGAATGACTGGAATCCGTGCCTTCGGTAGTCGACACCATGATTGCGTCGCCGGCTTTGAGGTCGGCAGGCGGCACAGCCGGCAACCGGTCGAGCATCTGCTTCAGGTCGGCGCCGCGTCCGCCCCGCGCGCCCCCGCCCGGCATATCCGGCTGGCCCGAACCGCCGCCTCGTCGCCCACCCCCGCCGCCGGCGTCCTGCCCTCCGGCGGGCTGGTAACGCCGAGCCAGCCTGGCGGCCAGTTCCGGCGGCAGCTTGCGCATGGTGGTATCGGGTGTGACCCGTATAAACCTGTTCTTTTTGGTCGCCAGATCCTTCACGGTGAGGATGCCGGCGGCGGCGTCCACCGAAACGACGGTCGCGGCAAGCTGGGGAAACGAGCCGGAAACTACCTTTTCCGCCGCGACCGACGTGCCGTCCGCGTTCTTGTCTCCCAACACGTTCACCTGGTCGCCGATTCTAATCTGGTCGAATGTCCCCGGCTTGGCGTCGCTCATCTTGGCGGATTCCAGAGCGTAACGCTGATACTCCGTCTTGGCCGAGGGTTGGACCGTCAGCGTCCTGGAGCCGGCTTTGATAGTGAGAGTCTTGGCACTCAGATCGATCGAAGCCACGATTCCGGTACTACCGCGCTTCTGCCAGTCTTCCATTTCCTTTTCACGAACCTGCGCCACGTCGGCCTGGGTCCTGATGAGGATCGTATGGGCCTCGAAACCCTTCTGGTCGGCGGAAGCCGCGCCGCTGGCCACCGCGAGGTCGCCCGCGTTCACATCCTTCAAGGCGATCGGCAGGGCCTTTTTGGTGTCGTGCTCGCCGGGTGGCAAGCGCAGTACGAAGGAGCGGTCCGTGATGGTCACAGTCACCGTCTCGCCCTTGTCGGTCTTGATTGCCAGTTGCTTGCTCTCGGCATTCACCGACACGACCGTACCTGCAACTCGCGCGCGAGCGGCAGCCGCGGGCGCGCTCTGCGCCTGTCCCCAGATCGAGGCAGCGGAAACCAACGCCGCAATCCCGACTCTTGTGAGCTTCCCAACGCTTGAGTTCCTTCGCATTTCCTACGCGATAAGGGGCGTTGTCCAAAAGATTAAGGTTACAGCCTCGCCATTTATGGAAGCCGGTGAAAAGCCAGGCTTAGCCGGCGGTTTGGGGATGAGTGCGGAACTCTACAACCGGGGACGGAGCTTCAGGAGGGCAAAACTGCGGGAGGGGAGAAAAGAGGAAAGCCGCGCACGGCCCGAGCGCCAGACGCGGCTCTCCGAATTTGCCGAAGTACGGACCGAGCCTAGTGGACGTTCGCCTTGGTGGTCGTATCTGCGGTCTTGGTGTTCTTCTTGCTCTTTTTCTTCTTGCTGGTGGTGGCAGTGTCCTGCGCGAAGGTCACGACTACGGTGGTTGTCAGGAAAGCCAGGCCCAGCATCAGCGTCATCAGTTTCTTCATTGCGGTTTCTCCTTTGGATTGCGACGATTTATCTCGTCTTGGTATCTAGCATAGCGGACGGCACATGAAGCGTTGCTTAAATGGTAATTAAAATCACTTCATATAACTCTGGGTGAGAGGCTAAGGAGGTGCTGTCTCGGCCGGGTGGAATTAATGCGTGCCCGAGCGCCCGGCAAAGCTGTGGCAGCGCAATTGTGCTACGGTGGTAGCTTCCTTTTCGAGTTCGATTCGGCAGTGTGGAGGATCAAATGATGGAAGCCCTCGGCATGATTGAAACTAAAGGGCTGATCGGCGCCATCGAGGCGGCCGATGCCATGGTGAAGACCGCCAACGTGGTCCTGACCGGGAAAGAGTTTGTGGGCGCGGGCCTGGTTTGCGTTACCGTGCGCGGGGACGTGGGCGCGGTGAAAGCGGCGACGGACGCCGGCGCCGCGGCAGCTCGCCGGGTGGGCGAACTGATCGCGGTCCACGTGATCCCGAGGCCTCACGAAGAGGTGGAGAAGGTCCTCCCCACGACTTTCAAGAAGTAGTTCCCCATGCTCGACAAAGACCTTCTTTCCATACAGGAGGTCCGAACCAAGGTCGCCAAAGCCCACGCCGCCTGGCAGCAATACCGCACATTTTCGCAGGCCCAGGTGGACGCCATTGTGGAGCGGACGGCGTCCGCCGCGCGGGCCAATGCGCGCCGCCTGGCCGAGCTGGCGGTAGAAGAGACCGGCTACGGCAACGCCGCCGACAAGTACATCAAGAACCTGCTTGCCAGCGACTGGCTTCCGCGCCGCATGCGCGGCATGAAAACCGTGGGCGTCGTGCGCGAACTGGCGGACGAGAAAATCGTGGAAATCGCCGTCCCGGTGGGGGTCGTCGCGGCGATTCTGCCTACCACCAATCCCACTTCCACGGCCATCTACAAAGTGCTGATTTCGCTGAAGGCGGCCAACGGGGTGGTGGTGAGCCCGCACCCCCGCGCGCACCGGTGCACCTGCGCTACCACCGCTATTCTGGCGCAAGCCGCGGTCGAAGCCGGAGCTCCGGAGGGCATCATCCAGTGCGTCGATAACGCCACCTTGGAGGGCACCGGAGCGCTCATGAAGCACGAGCTCACCGGGGTGATCCTGGCTACCGGCGGCGCCGGCATCGTCAAGGCGGCGTATTCGAGCGGCAAACCGGCCTTCGGAGTCGGTCCGGGCAATGTTCCCGTGCTGGTCGATGCGTCGGCGGACCTCGACGAAGCCGTCCGCAAGATTATTGCCGGCAAGTCGTTCGACTACGGCACGGTCTGTTCGAGCGAACAGGCGCTCGTTGCCGAAACTTCGCTCCGCGGCCGCATTCTGGACTTGCTCCGGCAGAATCGCGCGCACCTTTGTACCGAAGAGCAGGCGCGGGCGCTGAGCAAGCTGCTGGTACTGCCCAACTGGTCCATCAACCCGCAGTGCGTGGGGCAGGCCCCGGCCAAGCTGGCGCGGATGGCGGGATTCGAAGTGCCCGGCGGCACCACCATCCTGTGCGCCGAGATCGGCGGCGTCGGCAAGCAGCATCCGCTGTCCGTGGAGAAGCTCTCGCCGGTGCTGGCGCTGTGTTTCGTCAAGGATTTTCCGGCCGCTCTCGATACCTGCCATGCCCTGTTGAAGTTCGGCGGGCTGGGCCATACGGCCGTGATTTACGCCCGCGACGATGCCCGTATCCGCGAATACGGGCTGCGCGTCCCCGCCATGCGGGTACTGGTAAATACGCCGGCTCCGCAAGGCTCTACCGGTATCACCACCAATGTTTTTCCGGCCATGACGCTGGGCTGCGGCGCGGTGGCCGGCAACATCACCTCGGATAACATCGGGCCGCAGCACCTTATCAACCTCAAGCGCTTGGCCTACGTGGTGCGGGAACCGGAGCAGGCCTTCGAGATGCCGCTGCGGATGGACGCCGCGCCCACGGCTGGCGCGGGCGAGGCGGCCGCCGCACTCGATCGGCCGGCGGTGGTGGCCGCGGTGGAACGGTATCTCGCGGCACGGGGCATCGGCGCCCGGCCGAAATCCCCCGCGGCGCCTTCCTGCGGATGCTCGGCCTGCGCCGCTGAACCGGCCGCTGTAAACAAGGCGATGGTCGCGAACGTGGCCGCGGAGATTGTGGACCGCTTTCTAGCCAATCGCGGTCCTGCACGGCCCGGAAGTGTTTCTCCGCCGCCCGCACGCGATACCGGTTCGGACTCCCCAGGTGGTTACGGGTAGCCGCCGGTGGCAAGAACCGCTCCCTTTGGCCGCGGCTCGGTTGCCTTCTCCCAACCGCGCCCTCTGATATTCTATTGTTGCCTGAAGACTGAGGACCCCAAGTGGATCTGAATCTCGATACTCTGAAACGCGAAATGTTGGATTATCTGGCGGGAAGCGGGTTGGCTGTCTATTACAGCAGCCCGGGCGGCCTGGAAGGCATGCCGATGGTGCTTTGGGACATCGAGCGCCATCCCGATTACCAGATGTTCCTCGAGGTGGCGCGCAAAGCCGGCGCCACCATGGTCGTCTTCGCCGCGCGCGAATTTGAAGCCTCCGACATCGACGACCTGCTGGCGCAGCTCGACGAATGCGGCCTCGAGCGCGACGAGCGCCGCGACTACGAAAAGCGCCTGCGCGACCTGCGCCCGCACCTCGGCGTTACCTGCTCGATCGAACTGGCTTTCGACTATCATTTGCGCCTGTATGTCTATGAACTGCAGCCAGATTGGTACGAGGAATTCCTCGAGATCGAGGACGAAATCGTGGCCCATGTCTCGGGTGAAAATGAAGGCGCCGAAGACGGCGGCCTGGGCGGCTATTTTTCGAATAATTAGCCGTGCCGGGCTCGCGTTGGCTCGTCCCATCACCCGATAGTTTCGATAGCACGGCCGTCGCCGGCCTGGCGCGCGACTTGGGGGTGGGCGTCCTGGCTGCCCGCGTGCTGGCCCGGCGCGGCCTCCTGGATCCGGCGGCAGCGCGCCGATTTCTTTCGCCCTCCCTCGCCGACCTTCATCCCCCCGCGCTGCTGCGAGACATAGAGCCGGCCGTTGACCGCCTGCTGGCCGCCATTAGCAACCACGAGAAAATCCTGATCTACGGCGACTACGACGTGGATGGCACACTCTCGGTCGTCCTCCTGCTCAAGATCGTCGAGTTGGCCGGCGGGAGCGCCGGCTATCACGTCCCGCACCGGCTGAAAGATGGCTACGGCATGCGCACTGATGTGGTGGAGCAGGCCGCCGCCGAGGGTGTCCGGCTGATCGTCAGCGTGGATACCGGAATTCGCGCCGCCGCCGTGGTGGAGCGGGCCGGGGAGTTGGGCATCGACGTGATCGTCACCGATCATCATTTGCCCGAATCCGTCCTGCCTCGGGCGCTGGCGGTGCTCAACCCCAATCGGCCGGACTGCGCCTACCCGGAGAAGGATTTGTGCGGGGCGGGCGTGGCATTCAAGCTGGCGCAGGCGCTGGTGGCGCGGCTCGATTGGGCGCCGGCCAAAGTCCAACGCATTTCGGCATCTCTGCTGAAGCTGGTCGCCATCGCCACGGTAGCCGACGTGGTGCCGCTCACGGGCGAAAACCGCGCCATGGTCAAACATGGGCTGGCAGGACTGAGCGACCCGCGCAATCCCGGCCTGCGGGCGCTCTTCCAGGTTGCCGGCCTTACGCCTGGCGTGGCGCCCACGGCGCGCCAGGTGGGATTTCAAATCGGACCGCGCGTGAATGCCGCCGGCCGAATGGATACGGCGCAACAAGTGATTGAACTGTTCCTTACCGCCGATGCCGCCCGCGCCGAAACCCTTGCGCACAGCCTCGACGAGCACAACACGGAGAGGCAGCGAACCGGGGCCGCCACGCTGGACGCCTGCCTGCGAGCGCCCGAGGACCAGGCGGCCGCAGCGCTGGTGTATTACGGCGAGGACTGGCACCGCGGCGTGTTGGGCATCGTCGCCAACCGCCTGGTGGAACGGCTGCACCGGCCCGTATTCGTGCTCGGCCTGGACCAGTCGAGCGGCATGGCGCAAGGCTCCGGCCGCAGCCTCGACGGCTTTCATCTGCTGGAGGCGCTGGAATCGATGCCGGAGCTTTTCGTGCGCTTCGGCGGTCACCGCTATGCCGCCGGGGTTACGCTCGAAGCCGCGCGCGTGGACGAGTTTCGCCGGCGCTTCGCCGATTATGCCGCGACCAGGCTCGCGCCCGAGGATTTCCTGCCGAGCCACACTGTGGACGCTCGCGCCGAGTTGCGCGAACTGACGGAGCAGGCCGTAGACGGCGTGCTGCGCCTGGGGCCTTTCGGCCACGGCAACCGGGAGCCGCTGTTTCTGGCGGCCGGCGTGGAAGTGGCTGCACCGCCGGTCCTCATGAAAGAAAAGCACCTGCGGGTAGCCGTCCGCCAGGCCGGCCGCAGCGTCACCTTGAAAGGCTGGAACCTGGCAGCGCGAGCGGCGGAATTGCCACTGGGAGCGCGCGTGGACATTTTGTTCAGCCTGGAAGAGGACGCCTATTCGGCCAGCCGCGGCTATCCGGGATGGTGCGCCGTGCTGCGGGACTGGCGGTAGAAGAGAGCTTTCAGCGGTCAGCTTTCAGCTCCAGAGCTCGGGGGATGCTTGCCAGGTTTTGATTAACCTATTTAATTTCAATGTGTTGACAGGAAACCTTGGGTTCGTTCGGTAAACGCCTTGTGGGGTTAGGGTGGACGGCCGGCGTTAGGAAGGCCGCCGCTTCAGCTCGACCGTTCCAGGCCCGTGGACTTTGATGTAATGGTTTTGTTTCAATGGGTTGGCCTGCTGCGTTGGGTTCGTTCGGTACGGGCTGATTGGGTTCGGCGTCGGCGCGGTTGGCACCCGGGCGCTTCAGGGCCGGGTTCGTTGCATTTCCCTGCCGCAGTGGGCCTCCTGATTTGAGAATTAGCACGGCGAGGGGATCGGGGCTCAGACTGTTGGACGGTAGGTGATTGGGAATAAAGGGGATCTGGAATTCGGAAGTTCGGTGACTGATAAAGGCTTCTTCCGTTTCGCGGCACTGGCTTCGGAAGCGAAAGAGTTCGTACCGAAGCCAACATGTTATTGAAAACAAAGGAACGAGAAAATTCGAGCAAACTCATTGCCGGAAGAACTCACTCGCGACGGCACCGAACCCGGCGCAAAACCGCTCCAGCCGCGCACCCGTTGCGCCCCGGAAAGGCGGTGAAATCCCGAGTAGCGGTAGAATAGGACTAAACTCCATGCGAGGCACCCGCTGGCTCCTGCTGGTCGCCATCGTCGCAATCCTCGGCGGCGTCGGCGCCACATATCGGGCACAAAAAAAGTTGGTCACGAAGCTGGCGGTCGCCAAACCGCAAGAACTGCCGGCCGACGTCGGCGCCCAGGCGAACTTGTGGAAGTTTACGGATACCGATGGCAAGACCAACCGGATTAAGGCCGAAATCACCGCCAAGAACATGGCCGAGGTGAAGGATTCGTCGCGCGTCGACCTGAAAGACGTGACGCTGAAGCTGCCCTCCCGGAAGGGCGATACCTACAATCTGGTCAAGAGCGCGGCGGCGGAATTCTATCGCTCGGAGCATCGGCTGTATTCCGACGGCGATGTCGAAATTACCCTCGCGATTCCGTTCCAGGGCCAGCCGCGGCATCAATTGGTGACGATTCACAGCTCCGGGGTGGGTTTCAATTCGGAGAGCGGCCATGCGCAGACCGACCGGGCTTCCACCTTCACCTTCGAAAACGGCACGGGCAAAGCCACCGGCGCGGATTACGATCCGCAATCCCACGAATTGCGCATGAAACAGGACGTGGAGATCCACTACAAGCCGGCGACCCCGAATGGCAAGGCGATGGTGATCGAAACCGGCAGCCTGTTGTATCGCGAGGCCGGCGCGACCATCGAGCTCAGCCCTTGGGGGCGGCTGACGCGCGACACCATGGTGGTGGAAGGCGAGAATCCGGAAATTCAACTCCAGAACCACGAGATTCACCACGTGCACGCCGTCCATGCCCATGGCGTGAATGACGACCCCGACCGTAAGCTTCAATACGCCGCCGATGAGCTGTGGATGGAATTCAACGAGCACGGCGAGATTCAGAAGATCGTGGGCCAGAACAATGCCAGGCTGGTGTCCTACGGGGCCACGTCGGAAACCACGGTGACGGCGGACTACGTGGAGCTGGCATTCGACGTGCAGAATCACGAAAGCCTGCTGACGCAGGTTGCCGCCAGGGGGCACGGCGTAGTCAGGTCCAAGCCGCTCGCGGCGCCGGGCCGCGAGATCAGCGAAACGCATGTATTGTCGAGCGACAACCTGGAAATGAAGATGCGGCCTGGCGGCAAGGACATCGAATCGGTGGCGGCTCTCGCGCCGGGTACGCTGGAGTTCCTGCCCAATGTGCCGGCGCAGCATCACCGTATCCTCACCGGCAACAACATGCGCATTACCTACGGCGCCGAGAACCGCATCGATACGTTCCGCGCCACCGACGTCAGGACGCTGACCGACCCCACCGCAGAAGAGCGCAAACACAACCACGAGCAATCGAGAACCTCCAGCCGCGAGATCGTGGCTCGCTTCAAACCCGGATCGAGCCAAATGGCAACCATGGAGCAGACCGGCAACGTGCAGTACGCCGAAGGCGACCGGCAGGCGGTAGCGGCCCATGCCACCCTCGATAACGATAAGAACGTGATCGTGCTGGAACACGCCGCGCGCATGTGGGACTCGACCGGATCGACCAGCGCCGATCTGATTCGCATGGACCAGCGCAGCGGCGACTACACCGCCGAAGGGAACGTAAATTCCAGCCGCATGCCGGAGAAGGACCCCAAGAAGAACTCCCAGATGCTCTCCGGCGACGAGCCCCTTCAGGCGCAGGCGCGGCGCATGGTATCGACCGATCGCAACAAAGCGATTCACTACGAGGGCAACGTCGCCATGTGGCAGGGGGCCAGCCGCATTCAAGCGGACGCGGTCGACCTGAATCGCGAAAAGCGGCAGTTGATGGCCGACGGCAACGTGGTGAGCAATTTGTGGGAAGAGCACAAGGACGACCCGAACAAAAGCGCCGATCAGAAGAAAAAAGCCGGGCCCCCGGTGCTCACGGTGGTGCGCGCGCCGCACATGGCCTATACCGACGACAACCGCCTGGCGGTGTATTCGGGCGGCGTGGATTTGAAGCGTAGCGGCATGGAAGTAAAATGCAAGGAGTTGCGCGCTTACCTGGCCGAGCAGGGCGCGGACTCGCGCCTCGAAAAAGCGTTTGCGGATGGCGCGGTGGAGATTCGCCAGACCGCGCCGGGGCGCGTCCGCACCGGCACGGCCGACCATAGCGAGTACTACACCGCCGATCAGAAAGTGATCTTGCGCGGCGGCTCGCCTAAACTGGTCGACAGCCTGAAGGGCAGCATGATCCAGGCCCCGCAACAATTGACCTACTACGCCAACGACGACCGCCTGCTGGGGGAAGGGGCGCCGGGCCAACCGGTGGAAAGCCGCCTCAATCGCAGCCGCAAGTAAGCCCGCATGAGCAAACTCGAAACCAGGGAGATATCCAAGGCATATCGCGGCCGCCGTGTGGTGGACGATGTGACCGTGCACGTGGAACAGGGCGAGGTGGTAGGGCTGCTGGGGCCCAATGGCGCCGGCAAAACAACCTCGTTTTATATGATCGTGGGCCTGATCAGCCCCGACTCGGGACGCATTCTGGTGGACGAGCAGGACATCACCGGCCTGCCCATGTATCAGCGCGCGCGCCGCGGTATCAGCTATCTGCCGCAAGAAGCCTCGGTCTTCCGCAAGTTGAGGGTGGAAGAGAACCTGATGGCGATTCTGGAGACGCTGTCGATGAGCTCGCGCGAGCGCCGCGAGCGATTAGAACAGTTGATCGATCAACTCGGCCTCGAGAAGGTACGGCGCAGCCACGGCTACATGCTGTCGGGAGGCGAACGGCGGCGCGTGGAAATCGCCCGCTCGCTGGTCATCAGCCCGGCCTTTCTCCTGCTTGACGAGCCATTTTCCGGGATCGATCCGATCCAGGTGCTGGAACTGCAGCGCATTATTTTCGATCTCAAGCGCTCCGGCATCGGAATTTTAATAACCGACCACAACGTGCGGGAAACCCTGATGGTGACCGACCGTGCCTACATCATCAATAACGGCCGCATTTTCCGCGCCGGCAGCCCGCAAGCGTTGGGCCGCGATCCGGATGTGAAGCGGATTTATCTGGGAGACTCGTTCTCGCTGTAGCAGCGCGGGCGGTAGGTGCGAAGCCGTCCCAAACTCGCCTCCAGATCGAAACGAAAAGGGGAAGCGGTTCGTAGGATTCAACATGAGAGCTTTCTTGCGGTTGTTGGCGGCGAGCGCGTGCGGCGCCGCCGTTTGCCTGGCGCAGTCATTCTCGGCGGGGATTAAGGCGGGCCTTCCCTTGACCGATTTTGTGAACACGGTGGAGAGCGGCGCGGTAACCACCACCGATCTCTTCGTGGCCGGTCCCATGGTGGAATTACACCTGCCGCTGGGGCTGAGCGTGGAATTCGATGCGCTCTACCGGCACTTCAATTACACCAACCCGGTGAGTTCGGCGGCTTCGGCACTTTCGACTCTCACATCGAGCGGCGACTGGGAATTTCCGCTGGTGGCGAAATACAGGTTCCACGGCAAGCTCGTCCGCCCGTACGTGGAAGCCGGTGTCTCCTGGGATGCGCTGAGCGGGCTGAAGTCGAGCGTGGAGAACGTAGTGGCGCCGCCTCCGCCGGAGCAGCACTCGGTAACCATGGGGTTCGTGATGGGCGGGGGGATCGACATCCACGTGCTGATCTTGCACATTGCGCCGGAGATCCGTTTCACGCGGTGGACGTCCGGACATTTCAACATTGCCAACGTGGTGAACAGCAACCAGAACGAGGCGGAAGTGCTGGTAGGGGTGACGTTCTGACTTGTGGAACAGGCCTTTGGCCTACCCTAATCGAAGGCGTCCAATTGTTCGGTAATGCGGGTCTTGAAGATCTCCGGTTCGGGGTCGAAGCGGAACTGCGCGGGCCGGGGGAGCATGGTGCGGATTTCCGCCAGGGTAAAGGTGCGGGCCGGTGCGATCACGTCGAATCCCAGGCTGTCGGCCAGCAGGATTGCCACCCGCACCACATCGGCCCGTTGAAAATCGCCCGTGGATAGCGGGTCGTGGTGGGTGGCGATCGCCTCGCGGATCTCCTCGCCGAGCTGCCAATGGTTGGCGAGCCAAACGCCGGCCTGGCAATGGTCCATGCCAAAGGCGTGCCGCTCGCGCTCGCGCAGGTCAGCCCCGGTGGCTTCCTCGAGCAGAACGGCGTACTCGGCCGGATGAGTGGCGAACAGCCCCAGGCGGCCAATATCGTGCAGCAGCGCAGTGGTATAGGCGCGGTCATCGTGGCCCATCGACGTGGAGCAGGCGTTCGACAGGTCGTTGGCGACGAGGCCGCACGCCAGGCTGTGCCGCCACAGGCGCCGCAGCAGGTCGATGCGGATGGTGTGCAGGAACCCTTTGAGCGACACCGCCATGGCGAACTGTCTCACGCGTTCGAAGCCGAGGCGCAGGACCGCCATCTGAATGCTGCTGACCGGCGTGGATGTGCCAAAAGCCGCCGAGTTGACGATGCGCAGCAGTTCGCTACTGAGAGCGGCATCGGTGCGAATCAGATTCTGGATATCACGCAGATCGGCGTCTTCGTGGGAAAGCACGCGCAACAGCTTGGTCGCGATGGCCGGAAACGGCGGCAGTTCCCTCAAGCCCCGATAGGGATCGCTGGAAGACACCATATAACTACTCCTGGTGTAACACATTGCCCCTGTGCGCGCGTCACTGTCGTTGGTGAACGAAGGGGGCGCCCAGCCCCGGTTTGCTATCCGGCCAAAGGATAGGTCACGCTCTCGAAAAGCCATTCGCGGTTGGCTTTCACGTCCGCGGTCAGACCGGCGCACAGTTTCTCCCGCTGCTCGAACAGGCGATAGCCCTCGCTGGGGCGCAGGTAGCCGCGCGCCTTGGGCTCCCGCGCGAAGACCGCCGCTTCGCCCTGCTCCTCCACCATTTGACGGTAGCGGGCGCGGTTGTCGAGCAAGGCCTTGACCAGAAATGGCATCACCGTAGAATAGTCCGCCTGCATGCTCTCGGTGCTCTGCAGGTAAGTATCCTTATCGACCTTGCCCCAGGTGACGGCCTCGGCCGGCGGACAGGAAGAAAGCGAACCATCGGTCACGGGGGCGGTCACGATCTGCACGTCGAATTGATAGCCGCGCACCTCCGGCAGCCCCAGCACCTGGCCGAGAGCGGGCTCGGGCTGGAGGTTATAATTCTTGGGCACGCCGCCGCCCAAAATCAAGGTGGCGAGGGCGTGCACCGGATGATCGAACAGACCCCAGCGGTGGTAAGCGCAGGCTTCGAACACTTCGGCGTGCAGGTCGAGCTCGAAACCGTATGCGGGAATCAGCCCGGACTGGCGCATGGCCCAGAGCTTCATGGAGTTGAGAAACACGCTGCCGTCGGCGGGAGCGCCCACCAACACCGGAATCGCACGGCGCCAGCAGGTGGAAAGCAAGCCGGCGCCGACGCCGTTGCTCTCCTCCTCGGCGGCGTAGAAACGGCCCAGCAGGTAGCGCAGTTCGGTGCCGGTCATTTTGCGCTGAAATTCGGGGCGCGCCAGCACGGCGCTCAAGAAACGGTCCTGATCGAGCAGGACGCCTTCGTCGAAGGCCATATCGGTGACGCGGATGGTGCCTTCGGCGCGCAAGGCGGCATCGTCGCTCGCAATGGAGACTTCGTGAATCGGGCCGGAACGGTAGGCATTGAGACTGCGATGGCCGTCGTGGTAACAGGCGGCATCGGTGGTGGAAAGGTAAGCCACCCAGCCGGTTTCGATGAGCGGCAGCAGCCAGGCCTGGTGCTGGCCGGATACCGTCACCGGTCCGGAGACCGCCAGGGTGAACGGGCAGCCCATGCCGATGGCGCGGTCCAGAATGTCGTAGATGCGGCGCAACGAGGCGCCTCCGAAGGCCGGCAGGCAATGCAGAAAAAGATCGCCCAGAGTGGCGCACTCGTCGACGCGGCGAACCTTTACATAGCGCCGTTCGCGCGCCGGGGAATGAGGGGGAACACTCGACATCTTTTTGACCATAGCATGGGCGTGCTAAGTTGAATGGCGAAAATGAATATACTTTTTGTCGGGGACATTTTTGCTTCTGCCGGCAGGAGAATCGTTGCCGATCACCTTGCCGATATCATGCAAACCAATGCCATCGACCTGGCCATTGGCAACGCGGAGAACGCCGCCGGCGGATTTGGCGTCACGCCGGCCATCGCCGAGGGCTTGTTCGCATTGGGATTCGATGTGTTAACCACGGGTAATCACGTGTGGGATAAGCGCGAGATTTACGAGTATCTGGAGCGCCAGCCGCGGTTATTGCGGCCCGCCAACTATCCGCAGGCCCCCGGCGCGGGGCTGGCGGTGGTACGCGCGCGCAACGGCGTCGAATGCGCCGTGTTGAACCTGCAAGGGCGCACGTACATGCCTGCCACCGACTGCCCGTTCCGCAAGGCCGATAGTATTCTGGCCGGCTTGGATCCGCAAGTCCGGGTGCGCTTCGTGGATTTCCACGCCGAGGTCACCAGCGAGAAAATCGCCATGGGCTGGTACCTGGATGGGCGCGTCTCCGCCCTGGTCGGCACCCATACCCACGTTGCCACCGCGGATACCCGTATTCTGCCGGGCGGCACGGCGTACCAGACCGATTGCGGCATGACCGGGCCGTACGATTCGGTGATCGGGGTGGAAACCGGCGTGATCGTGCAGCGGTTTCTGACCAGCCTGCCGGTGCGCATGGAAGCGGCTACCAAGGGCGCGGAGTTGCATGCGGTGGTGGTGGAAGTGGACGAATCGACCGGCAAAGCCCGCGCCGTACGGCGCCACGCCATCGGAGGCGACTAGGATTATGGACGTTTCCGGACCGGCCGCCGATCTAACCGCGTTCCTGATACAGGAAATTGGCGCCCTGTTGTTCGGGCTGGTGTTTCTCTTCCTGTTCCGGCAATCCAGGGCCGTGTATTTCGGCTTATGGGCTGCGGCCTGGCTGCTGCGCCTGATTGCGGCGGTGTTCGGCTTCGCGCTGACGAGCAGCGGCCACACGCCCTGGCTGGCGCCTTATGCGACCTTCGAATTCGCTTTCGCCATCGTGCTGGTATCGGCGGCGCGCGCCGGCTTTGCTTCCGTCACCAAGGAATGGCGGACGGCGCTGCGGCTCATCGCCATCCTGCCGATCTTCGTGGCGCTGGTCTACGTGGTCGGGCTCTATTCCGGCCTGGCGGCATACCAGGCCACACATGCCCTGGTGTTGGGCTTCGTCTACCTGTATAACTTTCTGATGTTGCGCCGCCAGGGCGGGGTGGGCGCGCGCGTGTTTCGTTTCTCGCTGGTGGTCCTGGCCGCCGCGTTTTTCGAGCACGCGGCCATTCTGCTGTGGCTTTTCAGCCGGGGCGGAGCGTCGGAATGGGCGCAATATCTGCACCATGAAAGCTATATCGATTTCACTTTGCACTGCGTGATGGCCTTTGCCGCCATGGCCATGTGGAACGAAAGCGAGCTTGGCCGGATTGCCGCCTTGAGAGCCGAGCTGGACCATTTGCGGCGTGAAAGCCAGCAGCGTCTCGATCTGGACTATCTGACCGGTCTTCTCAACCAGGCCGCCCTGGCCAGCCGCCTCGAAACGGGCCGTCCCTTCGATGGGGTGGTCGTGGTCTGCGATCTGGACAATTTCAAAGAGATCAACGACCGCTACGGCCACCTGGTCGGCGACGAAATCCTGCAGAGTATCGGCAAACTGCTCACCAGTTCGATTCGCGCCGAAGACGAGGCCTACCGCTGGGGCGGGGACGAGTTCGTGATTCTGTTCCACAACCAGCAGGCGGAACTGGCCTTGCGCCGCATCGCCGAAATCGCCGCGCGCCTGAGCGATTTTCGCGTTCGCGGCTATGGCCTGCTGCCGGTATCTTTCAGCTGGGGCGTAGCCGATGCCCGCGCCCGCACCTTGCGCGAAGCGCTGGACGAGGCCGATCGCGCCATGTACGCGCTGAAGCGCACGCGTGCCGCCGGGCGGGCAGTGTAGACCGGCCGTGAAAGACCGCGACGTTATTGGCCAGTCTCTTCCGAACTACCTGGCTGGCTGACCGGCGGGTCGCCTGGAACGGCGTAGGTCTCACCAAAGGATTCATCCGGCGAGGTCGCCGGCCAGCCGATCATGACGAGAAATACGTCGAGCACGAAAAGAGCGATAGCGATGTCATTAAAAAGGATCGCCTGGCGCAGGTCCGGCCAGAGCTGATTGGCTGCCCAGAATAAGAACGCGAGGGCTAGCATGACCGCTTTCATCAATTCCCGGAACGGAGGCCGGTGTGCAGTCTGGTAGACGAGGTAGGCAAATGCGATCATCGCGAGCGGAAATGCGGCGAGATAGTCATGAGCCCTGGCGGGAAAGTACGCTGGAAAGGCATCCCATGTAAGGAGCACGCCGATGGCGACAAGCGTGGAGACCCCGAGGATCGCGGGTACCGCCCGGTGTACACGATCAAGCCGAAGGTACATAGAGCAAGCCTAACGCAACTCCAGAGCTCCCCGCGCGGCCTTTGCCGGCACCCTACCAACTCACCCACTAATTCCCTCGCGGACCCCACGACGAAGAAGCCGCCGTACGCCACGCCAGGTCCAGCCAGCCAGTCTTGCGTTCCCGCAGCCACAGCCATACCGGGTAATAAGATATAGTTGACGATCGCATACTCCGGGCCGCGGCACGTCACTTCAGTTTTTCCAGAAAGGACCGGATGGCGGCCCATTCTTAATCGTGATGTTTCCGCGACCCATGCGTAGATAGACCCGCCGCGAGGGAGCCTGACTTGCAAAAGCGAAGTGAGTACCCACCAGGAATTGTTTGCGTCCCTTGCCGGCAAAATCGGAAGAGACGCCGCCGATTCGGGTTCTCGCATCGATCGAGTACGGACCGGGATCGGGCAGCATCACGATCATGTCGCCAGTATGGCTGTCCACCTCGACGTCTCCAGCCACGTCGCTCACCCACACGTAACCGTAGTCATGGTGAACTACCAGACGTGAGTCGCGTGGCACATGGACGGTGTACTCAACAGTGACGCCGCGGTGGCTATGCCTGGGCATGGTGACAACGATTCGGCGCGAAGGAACAATGGAACTGATAAAGTTATGGCGGACGGGGAGGATTGTCGAAATCGCCAGCTCCTTGTCGGAGCGCCGTTCGGTGGCCACATGGATCTCCTCGAAGCGCTTTTCGGCCTCCTCCTTCAGCCCAGGTTCGTGGAAGCGACTGGTCGACTTTGCGACCGTGATCTCAACCGCCGGCTCATCCCAACCTTCCACAGTGAGGTAGCCGTACGAATTGTCCACTTGAATGGTGCCGCCAGGCAGGAAGTTTACCCTCTCCGTCTTGGTTACTTCCAATGACTGTCTGAGTCCCATCTCCTGTGCGGTTCCCAGCAAGCTCAGCCCGAATAAGACCGCCGCCAGTCTGTGTGTCATACCTCGGACCCCTTCTGTATGCTGCGCGCCTCAGCCACCATCTTTGTGTACCGCCGGGCCAGTTCGACAATCCAGCCCCGTTCGCGGCGTTTGATCGCGTCCTGGTGAATCAAGTCCCGCCCGATGCCCAACGCCGCGGCGCCTGCACGGATAAAACCCATGGCGTTAGTTTGATCGACACCGCCGGAAGCAACCATCGGGATTTCCGAGAAAGGCCCCTTGAGAGCCCGGATGTAGCTGGGGCCGCCATTCGCCGCGCACGGAAAGACCTTGACGAAATCGCAACCAGCCTTCCAGGCGGTCGTGACCTCGGTGGGCGTCAAGGCGCCCGGCAAGACCACCACACCGCGCCCTAACGCAAAGTTGACGATCTCAAGATCGAGCCCTGGCATGGTCAGGAAGGCCGCTCCCGCATCCAGACAGCGGCGTGCCTTCTCCACATGAAACAACGTGCCGGCGCCCACTAGAACCCCGGGATGCTGACGCGTCAGTTGTCGAATGACCTCGACGGCGCCGGGGACGGTCATGGTCACTTCGACAATCGGGATGGCGCCCTCGCAGACCGCTTCCGCGGCAAACATGGCGTCCTCGGCGGAGTAAAGACGTACCGCCGGGATGATTCCGATCTCCTCAATACGCGCGCGAACCTCTTCTCTGGTCATAAGATCATTCCGGTACAACGAAGCCCAGGGCTCAGGGCAGATCCCTGGTTCCCACCGCCTGGCGAAGTTGCTCGAGCGAAGTCAAGTAAGCCGCCACCGCCTGGCGGTAAGCGAGTTGGGTGGCGCGATACGTCCGCTCGGCGTCCAAAAAGTCTAGTAACGCCAAGGCGCCGCGCCGGTACGCATATTCGCTGATATCACGGCTTTTTTTGGCCACATCGAGATAGCTCGACCGAAAGAGCTGAGCGATTCTCGCACCCTCCTGCAGCCCCTCGTACGCGTCTTTCACGTCCGTCAGCACCTGCCCGGACGCCGCCTTTTGCTGCTCCTGCGCTTGCCGGATGGCAATCCGCGTCTGCGCGATATTGCCCTGGTTCCGGTCGAAAATCGCGAGCGGAATACTGAACGACCAGGTGGCCGCACTCAAGCCGTTAGCGTGGGTGTAGTTGGCCGAAATGGTGGGGTCCTGCTTTCCATTCGCCTTGGCGAGCGCATATTGGCTGTTGGCGGCGGCAACGCCCAACACGGCCGCGCGCAGGTCGGGGCGATTCTGAAGGGCCTTCGCCTGCAGTTCCTCAAGAGTGACCAGCAGCGGCCGATATTCGAATTCGCCCACGACGTCGTAGTCGGCGGGAACCGACTCGTAACCCAATTGTTGACGGAGATCCGACAGCGACTGGGCCTTGTTGAGCAAAGCCTGTTGGACGTCCGTTTCAAACTGAAGCAACTGGAGCTTGATTTTCAGGTAATCGTTCTCGCTCATGCCGCCATCTTTGAATTGAATTTCGCTGATGTCGACCGTTTCCTGAAAACTCTTCAGATCCGTGCGCGCGAGTTCGAAGGTCGACTCAGCAAGCTGGGCGTTGACGAAGAGCGCGCCAACCTGAAACGCGGTACCGCGCTCGTTATCGGCCACTTGCGCTCGTGTCACGGCGGTTGCGCCCCTGGCTGCTTCCAGGCGGCGCGCCCGCTTGTTGCCGCGTTCAATCAGGTAACTCAACCCAAGGTCGCCCTCGGTCGAGGCTTGCAGGTAGTCCGCCACAGACTCGCCTTGCGGGTGGGAGAAGACCGGCAGGTATTCCCAGTCGGTAAAGAACGTCGGATTCGGGCGCAGATTGGCGGTAATTTCCGCGGCCTGGTTCTGCTGGATGGTGGTCCGGGAGGCCTGCAAGGTATGGTTGTGCCGGAGCGCCATCTGGATGGCTTGGTCGAGCGTAATCCTGACAGGCGGCCCCTGCGCGAACGCCGAATCCAACACCGCCAGGCTACTGAACACGACAGCGGCCACCACGATAATCCGGACGTTTTTCACAGCCGACATTGCGAGCCTGGTTTTCATTAGCCCTCGAAAGAACCTTCCGGTTTGGGAAGTTGATCGCCGTCCCGGGCGATCCAAACGTAAAAGGTAGGCAACAGAACGATGCTCAGCAGCAGATCGGAAATCAGGCCGCCTACGATAACAATCGCGAAAGGCCGCTGCGAATCGCTTCCGATGTCGTGCGATAGGGCTGCCGGAAGAAGTCCAAGGGTTGCCACGAGCATGGTCATCATGATGGGACGAAGCCTCAGGACCGCGCCTTCCACGGCGGAATCGACCACCGAGTGGCCTCTCGCCCTGAGTTGGTTTATGTACTCGACCATGATGACGCCGGTTTGCACCGAGACTCCGAACAGCGCTAACATGCCGACGCCGGACGAGACGCTGAGGTAGGTTCCTGTAATTACAAGAGCCAGCAAACCGCCGATGCGGGCCATGCCGACGTTTAACAGAATGAGCAGCGCCCATTTATAAGAACGAAACATGCTGTAGAGAATGATGAAGATGACAAGAACGGTCAGCGGGACGATGATAGCCAGCCGCGCTTCCGCCCGCTTTTCGCTCTCGTATTCGCCCGACCAACCGATGCTGTAGCCCGGTGGCAGTTTCACTTTCTCGCCGATCTTCTTGATTACATCTTCGACCGTAGTCCCCAGATCCCGGCCTCTCACGCTAAAGGTTACTGCCACATAGCGGGTGTTGCCTTCCCGGAAGATGTCGTAAGCGCCGTCCTTGACGTCTACGTTAGTTAACTGCGCCAGAGAGACCCGCTCCCCCGAAGGGGAAAGCAGGCGAACTTGGGCGATGGCCTGCTTGGTATTCCGATAGGGCTCCTGGTAGCGCACCACCACGTCGTACCGCTGCTCGCCGATCAGTACCTGACTCACCGCGTTGCCGCCCACCGCCGTCTGGACGGCGTCTTGTATGTCCGCCACGTTGATTCCAAAACGGGCCGCCTGGCGGCGATCGACGGTCAGGTCGAGATTTGGCTGACCGAAATCGCGCAAGAGCTTGACGTCATGCATGCCCGCAATGCCCGACATGACGGCAGTGACTTCTTCGCCCTTCTGTTCGAGCACCTTCAAGTCATCTCCGAAAATCTTGAGTGCCAGCGAGCCCTTGGTGCCGGTCATCGTCTCGCCGACGTTATCTTCGATTGGCTGCGAAAAGTTCCAGATCGCCCCCGGGTATTTTCCCAGCGCACGGTTCATGGCGGCGATCAGTTCCTCTTTGCTTTTGTGAAATACAGGACGCCATTGGTCGTGGGGCTTCAAGTCGACGAAATACTCGGTGTTGCCGAATCCTCCCGTGTCGGTTCCGTCATCGGGACGCCCTGCCTGCGACACCACTGTTTTCACCTCCGGGAACGAGGCGAAAACATAGCGGCAGTTGGTGGTGAATTTTTCGCCCTCCGAAAGACTGGTGCTGTTCGCCAGAGTACCGCGCGCCCAGATAGCGCCTTCATCCAGGTGCGGCAGGAACTCCGCGCCGATGACGCCGCCAAAGCCAAGGTAGACCGTCCCGCTCAGGGAAACGATCGCCACGCAAGCGACCACCCACCGATGTTGTACGGCCCAGCGCAACCGCCGGCGGTACTGTTTCACCAGGAAGTCCATAACCAGATTGCGCCGTTCCCGAACTCCCTTGCGGAAAAAGGTGGCTGCCAACACAGGTGCGATGAGGATGGAAAACGTCATGGCTCCGAGCAGGGCGAAGGCCACCGTCCAGGCCATGGGCCGAAACAACCGGCCCTCCACGCGTTGCAGCGTGAAGATCGGCATATAGGCGGTGATGATAATGGCGATGGCGTAAAAGACCGGCCGCTGCACTTCATGGCACGCCTCGCGGATGATCTCCGCGGTAGTTTTCGCAGATCCATTGACGCCGCGGCGGCCTTTGCTCAGATGCCGGATGATATTCTCCACCATGACCACCGCGCCATCCACTACCATTCCGAAATCCAGTGCGCCCAGTGATAGAAGATTCGCCGGAATGTGGCTCAGGTCCAGCCAGATCGAGGCGAAGAGGAGAGAGAACGGAATGGTGAGCGCGACGATGAGAGCGGCCCGAGCATTGAGAAGAAACAGGAAAAGAATGACGCTGACCAGGAGCATGCCTTCGATCAGGTTGTGCATCACCGTGTGCAAGGTGAAACGCAGAAGGTCGCTCCGGTCCAGCATGGGCACCACCTTCACGCCGGGAGGCAGAATGCCGTTGTTGAGTTCGTCGACCTTCCGGTGAATGGCATTGAGTGTGGGCTCCTCCTCGGCGCCTTTGCGCATCAGTACCCCGCCCTGGATGACATCGGGCTCGTCGATGATGCGCCCGTCCTCCATGTGGTTGGCTCTGGCCATGTGGCCCAACCGGATTTTGGGGCCCTGGACCACATTCGCGACGTCTTTTACCCGAAGGGCCGTGCCGGTCTGGGTTTTTAAGAGGGTCTGCTCGATGTCGTCCACGGTATTGAAAAGCCCCAGCGCGCGCACGTTCATCTGCTGCATGCCTTCCTCGACGAAGCTGCCGCCGGCATTGATGTTGTTGTTGGAAAGCTGCTGCTCCAACTGGCCGATGCTCAATCCGTACGACACCAGCTTGTTCGGGTCCACCCGCACCTGGTACTCCCGCACCGTGCCGCCGAAATCGGAAACGTCCACCACGTTGGGAACGGATTTGAACTGCTTGAGCAGAACCCAGTCTTCGATAGACCTTAGGTCCATCAGGTCGTAACGGGGATTGGTGCTTCTTATGGTGTACCAATAGATCTGACCCGTGGTGCTCCAGTCCGTGCCGATTTGAGGCTGCAGGTTTTGTCCATTCGGGAGATTGACCTGGGTAAGTCTTTCCAAAGTCTTTTGGCGATTCCAATCGTTGACGGAGCTGTCGTCGAAGATCATAATCACGAACGACAGGCCGAAAATCGACTCGGAGCGCAAAAAGGTCATGTGCGGCATTCCGGCCATCTGAATTTCGATCGGAATCGTTACCTGCTGTTCCACTTCTTCAGCCGAACGTCCCGGCCATTGGGTAATTACGGTGACGTAGTTGTCGGCGATGTCCGGATACGCCTCCACGGGAAGCTCGTGGAATGAGATCGCTCCCCAGCCGGCCAATAGCACGGCAACCGCCAACACCACGAATTTGTTGTTAAGCGCGAAGTCTACCAGAGCCCGAATCATTTCCTGTTTTCCTGTTTGGCCGGCCGGCAAGCCGGCCCCACCCCTGGATACCGATCCTGCAAACCCGCGGTCACTGACCGAGCACGTGGTCTAACACCAACGCGTTGGTGACCAGTTGTTGCCCAGGCT
>Ga0182014_10000661_pt1 | contig 46571 bp, 42 predicted proteins | sample 612S2DmetaG_FD_120489 | JGI IMG/M metagenome (GOLD analysis project Ga0182014, IMG submission 120489) | Permafrost microbial communities from Stordalen Mire, Sweden - 612S2D metaG | ecosystem: Environmental > Terrestrial > Soil > Wetlands > Permafrost | place: Sweden: Stordalen | collected... | reverse complement strand
GCGCGGCCAGCTGATCGCCGGCGCGGGGCTCGACGTCTGGGCCAAGGAGCCGCCGCCGCCGGACCATCCGTTGCTGCAATTCGACAACGTGCTGGCGAGCCCGCATACCGCCGGCGTCACCACCGAAGCACGGGAGAACATGGGCCGGATCGCCGCCGAGCAGATGCTCGACGCGCTCGACGGCAAGCGGCCGCCGCGCGTCATCAACCCTGAAGTATGGCCCGACTACGCCAGGCGCTTCGAACGGACGTTTGGATTCAAGCCGGCATAGCGGTTCCGAGTGCAGCCGCCGGCGCCGCGCGGCATTTTGGCGGAGAAGGCTTCGACCGCCGCCGGTCCAATCGCGGCAATAAATTCACTGCCGGGAGCGTCCTGGGCAGCGCGCGCGTTGCTATTTTCGCGGCAGTCTCGACACACCCTTCGGGCGGTCCCATCCTTCCGTCTGTGCTTTTGCTGGCGGGCCATCGGTCCGCCGGCGCGGAAGGAACCCGAAAAGATGCGCCAATTGCGCTCATTGCTGCGCGCCGCGCCGTCCCGGATCGGACGCCGCCTCGCCGAGATCGTCGCCATCGCCGCCGCCAGCCTGCCGGCAGCCGGGGCGTAGTTGGGCCTTATACCAGCGCTGCCGCGGCGGCCTGAGCGTCCGGAAGCACGTCGTGATCATACAGCCGCTTGCGGAACGCGGCATGCGCGGTGATCTCGGCGTCCCTGACACCGAGATCCGAATAGGCGGAATCATAACGAAGACCATTCTCGCGGGCGCCGCGCTGGACCTGGGCCACGCGCTCGCGGCGCAGCCGCTCATAGGCGAGCAGGGCGGAAGGTGCGGCCGTCCGGCCCGCTTGCGCCAGGATCGTCGCCAGCGCCATGCCGTCCTCGATCGATTGATTGGCGCCCTGTCCGAGATGCGGCAGCATCGGATGCGCGGCATCGCCAAGCAGGCTCAGCCTTTGCCTGGTCCAGACCGGCAGCGGCTCGCGATCATAGAGAGCCCAGCGGAACGTCAGGTGCACCTGCCCGAGCAACTGGTGGATGCGCTGATCCCAGCCCGCAAAGGCCTGCCGAAGAATTTCTGGGTCGCCGGGGGCGGACCATGATTCCTTCATCTCCTCGTCGCTCGGCACGAAGCCGACATAGTTGATCAGCTTTCCGGCGCGCACCGGAAAGGCCAGGAAGTGCCGGCCCTTGCCGAGCCACATTTGCCAGCGGTCGGTCGGCCAATCCGGAACGCGCTCATGCGCTACCAAGCCCCGGTAGGCGACCGATCCTGAAAATACCGGTTGCGACGAAGCAAACACATGGGGCCGAAGCTCGGAGTGGATACCGTCCGCACCGATGACGATCTCGGCTTCCACGACGGCGCCGTTGGCGAACGATACCCGGGCCATGTCGTCATCCTGGTCGAAGCCGGTGCAGCGATGTCCGGCATGGACGGTGCCTTGAGGCAGGGCGTTGGCCAGCATCTCGACGAGATCGGCACGGTGCATCCCGAACGTCGCGTTCCAGCCGGAGGAGTCGGTGACCTGAACCGGCGCAATCGGTGTTCCGTCGTGGCGGAAGTAGTGCGAGTTGCTGCCCACCCGCGCGCCCCATTTCTCCACCGCGCCTCCCAATCCGATCCGCTGCAGATGTCGCACGCTGTTGGGGGTCAGATACACCCCGGCGCCGACCTCGCCGATCGCGGGGGCCTGTTCGTAGACCGACACCGGGATGCCCTGCGCGATCAGCGCATTGGCGGCGAACAGGCCACCGATGCCGCCGCCAACGATGGCGACGCGGGGAGGGGATTGCAGCATGATCGGCTCCTTCTTGCGGGAAAGCTTGAATAGATCAGTGACGCGCGTTGTATCCTCACACAGGACAAGGCATCTTGTCATCAAGTGCGGTCAAAGCCGCCATCACGTCGGGGAAGCCTCACATGCGCCACGCGCACATCCAAACCGGGTTTTTCGTCAGCCGATGGATGGGGGCGCTGTCGCTGCTGGTGGTCTTGTCGGCTCTCGCGGCCAGCCGCGCGCGCGCAGAGGACTATCCCGACCGCCCCGTCAAAATCATCGTTCCCTTTGCCGCCGGCGGGACGGCGGACGCCGTGCCGCGTTTGGTGGCAGACTGGCTCTCGCGCAAATGGGGCCAGGGCGTGGTGATCGAGAACCGCACCGGCGCCGGGGGCAATATCGGCGCGGAGGTCGCCTACCATTCGGCACCCGACGGCTATACCCTTCTGTCGTCACCGCCGCCGCCGCTGGTGATCAACCAGAATCTCTATCCGAACCTGGGGTTCGATCCCACGCGTTTCGAACCGATCGTCGTGATGGCCCACGTGCCGAACGCGCTCATCATCAATTCGAGGAAGCTGCCTGTATCGAGCGTCTCCGAACTCATCGAATACCTGCACAAGAACCCCGATACGGTAACGGCCGCCACGCAAGGCAACGGGACCACCTCGCATCTCACCGCCGAACTTTTCCAGGTGATGGCCAATGTGAAACTGCGCTTCGTCCCCTATCGAGGGTCGGCGCCGGCGCTGCAGGGCCTGCTCGCCGGCGACGTCGATCTGATGTTCGACAATCTCGGCTCCTCCCTGCCGCTGGTGGAAGCCGGCAATCTCAAACTGCTCGCGGTGGCCTCGAGCCAGCGGCTGCCGGCGCTTCCAGACGTGCCGACCATCGCGGAGATGCTGCCGGGATTCGAGGCGGTTGCCTGGTACGCGATCGTCGCGCCGCCGGGAACGCCCAAACGCATCACCGACAAGATCAATGCCGACGTCAACGAGGCGCTGCGCCAGCCCGAGTTGCAGGACCACCTCAGAAAGCTCTCGGCGGAGGCGTTCGGCGGCTCCACGCAGAAGACGGCGAACTACATGCGGCAAGAGGTCGACCGGTGGGGCGGCGTGATCAAGGAAGCGGACATCAAGCTGCAATAGCCGCCCCGGCCGCTGGCGCATGATCGAGCGCCTGCCAGCGCGGAACCCGGTACCTGGAATTGCAAATCGGTATTGCGGCCCATGCTTCGAGACGGCCACGGAGCCTGTCATCGGGCGCGCATTCGCGCGACCCGTTGGTGGCCTCCTCAGGATGAGGTCTAACCTGCTGAAACACGATAACCTCATGCCGAGGAGCGAGCGACGCGAGCGTCTCGAAGCATGGGCGGCAAGCGACAAACCTATCACACATAGTCAGTACTAAATGGCCGGGACGGGTGGTTCGAAGGCTGCGCGTTCGCCGGCGAGGACGGCGTCCGCGTCCAGCGACCAGATCGGCACCGAGACGTCGCCGGGGATCCCACCCGAGATCTGCAACGACAGATATCGCAGGCAGCACACGCGCAGGAATGACGTGAAATTCCCGACCTCGCCGCGGGCTTCGATGATTTCGTCGTAAAGCTTGGTGACGAGCCGACTGAGACTCAGGCCATCGCGCTGGCCGATCTCACCCAGCACGTGCCAAAAATGGTTTTCCAGCCGGATGCTGGTCACCACACCATGCAGCCGCAGCGATCTCGTGCTGGTGTCGTAGAGGGCGGGGTCGGCGCACACGAAGACCTTGCACATGAGCTCCTCCGTACCATCCGCATGGATGAATGCGCCTGCGGATTTTCCTTGAAGTTTACCTCCCCGGCGGACGCATCGCCAGACCTTTTCCGTCCTCGCGGCGATGGGCGCGGGTAGTAACGGGTTGTTACGCGTCGCGCATCGCGGTGCCTGATCGCCATCGTCTCGATCGCCGCCCCGTAGCAATCCGCTGTTACCCGCCGCGGCACAGATCAACCTACATTGGTTCACCGCCGGCAGGAAACAACAGGAACAAGACCGATGAACCCAAAAACCACAGCCATCGTGTTGATCGAATACCAGAACGATTTCACCACGCCCGGGGGCGTGTTCCACGATGGCGTCAAAGGCGTCATGCAATCGAACAACATGCTCGAAAACACGGTGGAAGTCGTGAACAAGGCTCGCGAGGCGGGCGCGGCGGTGATGCACGCCCCGATCACCTTCGCCGAAGGATACGGCGAACTCACGGCCAGTCCCTATGGGATTTTGAAGGCCGTCGTCGACAACAAGGCGTTTCGCCAGGGATCGTGGGGTGCTGCAATCGTCGATGTGCTGAAGCCGCACGCCGGCGATATCCTGATCGAAGGCAAGCGCGGCCTGGACGCATTTCCCAGTACCAACCTCGACTTCATTCTGCGCAGCAAGGGAATCCAGACCGTGGTTCTGGGAGGCTTCCTCACCAACTGTTGCGTGGAATCGACCATGCGCAGTGCCTACGAACGCGGGTTTGACGTGATCACGCTGAAGGACTGCACCGCGGCGCTGAGCGAGGAAGAGCAGAACATGGCGCTGGCGCACAATTTCGGAATGTTCTCGCGGCCGATGAATCATGACGAGTTCCTGAAGCAGTTGGCCTGAACCTGCGTCAGCTGCCGGGGTGCGATAGAGGGCGGCGCGAGCCGCCCTCATTGACCTCCAATGCGGACTTGATGCTTTTCGGTTTCGTGGATTGATTCCCGGATTGCAGCGGTTAAGCTGGTGCAATCATGCTTGGCATTCACGAACTCTGGCTCTTCATCGTCTCCGGGCTGCTGCTCAACGTCACCCCGGGACCCGATACCGCCTATATCGTCGGCCGCAGCGTCCAGCTGGGATGGCGCGGTGGGGCGGCCGCGGCGCTCGGCGTCTGCACGGGGTGCCTGGTGCACGTGTTCGCCGCGGCGATCGGGCTGTCGGCGCTGCTGGCGGCGTCGTCGGCCGCGTTCACCCTGGTGAAATGGGCAGGCGCCGCCTATCTCTGTTTCATGGGCGTAAAGATGCTGCTGTCGCGCCAGCCGGCGCCGGCCGGCGGCGTTGCGACCACCGCAGGCGGCGCGATCTCGCTGCGCCAGGTGTTCTGGCAGGGCGCGCTGACCAACGCACTCAACCCGAAAGTGGCGCTGTTTTTTCTCGCCTTCCTGCCGCAATTCGTGGCGGCGGATTCGCCGCACCAGGCCCTGGCCTTCGTGCTGCTCGGCCTGATCTTCATTTTCAACGGCACGCTGTGGTGCCTTGGCGTGGCGGCATTCGCAGCCCGCGCCGCCAGCCGTGTCCGGCAATCCGGCCGCGCTCTGGCCTTGCTCCATCGCGCGCTGGGCGGGCTGTTCGTCTATCTCGGCGTCCGCGTCGCCCTGCTGCAGGCGCGCTGAAGCCTGTGCCGCGCTACCGGCAACTACGTAGGTGTTGATTTCGGTCAACACCGTCCGCGCAGGCTGAACCAAGATGGGGCTGGCCGGGTGCTGCCGAGAGGAGGTTCCATGTCTCGATTTGTCGTTCGGTTCATGAAGGATGTGCTCGGCGATAATGGCCGGGAGACGGAAATCTGCCAGAGCACGCTGGAAGTCGACGCCTCGAGTGAGAGCCACGCCACCGAATTGGCCAAGCAGAAGTTCTGCGAAGCCAAGGCGCTTGGCGACTGGTCGCTTCACGCCGACAGAATCCAGGTCAGGGCCGCCGATTATCCGTCCTGAGTTCCATCGCGCCCGGTTGGGCCGAGGGGGCAGAAGACGCCTACGGATTCAGAGGAAATTTGAGCGAGAAGCGCGCGCCTGCGGGGCTGCGGTTTTCCAGCGTGATCGTCGCGGAATGCAGCTCGGCGATGCGCTGGACGATGGAAAGGCCGAGACCCGTGCTGCCAGCCTTGTTGCGGTCGCGACGCCAGAAGCGTTGAAAAATCAGCTTGCGCTCCGCCTCGGTCACGCCCGGTCCCTGGTCGAGAATGCTCACTGTCCCGTCCTGCTCGACGACGAATTCCACGGTCGTTGCCGACGCGGTATGGTTGATCGCGTTCTCCGCGAGGTTTCGGATCGCGCGGCTCAGCATCTCCGGATTGCCCCTGACCCAGACCGGCTCGCTCGCGCCCGAGAGAGCGATGTCCTTGCCCTGCGCCAGCGCCAGCGGCGCCACGAACTCGGCGACCTCGGCGGCCACCGCCCGAAGATCGGCTTTTTCGGATGGATCGACGACGAAGGCATCGAGTTCCGCGATGTCGAGCAACTGACTGATGATGTGCGCCATTCCTTCCACGTCCTGGCGCAGGGCCTGGCCGATTTTCTGATCTTCCAGCAGATCCAGCCGCGTTCGCAGGATGGCGAGCGGGGTGCGCAGTTCGTGCGCGGCATCCGCGGTGAAGTCGCGCTGGATCCGCAAACCCTCCTCAAGCCGGTTCAGCGCCTGGTTGACCGCCGTCACCAGCGGGCGCACCTCGCGGGGGATCTCCTCGGTGGGCAAGCGCAGGCCGGTGCGGGTCGGTCCGATATGGCTGGCGATTTCCGAGGCCTGCCGCAGCGGACGCAGGGCACGACGGAAGATCGCGATGTCGGTGACCAGCAGCACCAGCAGAATCGGCAGCGTGATCCATCCGACATTGCGGTAGAAATCAGCGACGATATCGTCGATCAGCACATCGCGGTTGGTCAGGTCCTCACCGGCCTGGATCCAGACGGTCCTGTCCCCGATGGTCTTCCTGATGCTGGCGCCGGATACCGTGGCGTCGCCGCGCCGCTGCTGCAGGAACTCGACGTCGCCGGCTTCCTTGTCGGCGGGAAACAGGGCGGCGTGATCCCCAAGCGAAGAGAACAGGACGCGGCCGTGATCGTCGATCACGGCGTAGGAATAGCGCCCATAGGCCTGCGAATAGAGACCGAGCAGGTCTCCTGGCAGGTTCAGTTCGAGACTGCCGTCGGGCCGCGCGATCAGGTGGCCTCCGACCGCCACGGCCTGCTCCTGCATCGCCTTGTCGTGGATGTTGTTGGTCGCATAATTCAGCAACCATGACAGCGCCAACGACATGAAAATGGAGGTGATGACGACGGCGACGACGTGCAGGATCACGATCCGCGAAATGATCGACTTGAACCTGGGCACGCTATTTTTCCTCTGCGATGAGGTATCCAACGCCGCGTATCGTGTGCACCTGGACCTTGGCGCCCCGCTCCGCGAGTTGCTTGCGCAGGCGGTGGACATATACCTCGATGGCGTTCGAGGCGACGTCTCCCGAATGGCCGAAGATGTGATCTTCGACCTGCTTCTTGGAAACCACCCGGCCCTTGCTGCGCATCAACAGTTCAAGCACCGCGGTTTCGCGGGCCGACAGCACCTGGGGCTGGTCGTCGATCGACGCCTGCCGGTTCGTCGTATCGAATTCGAGATTGGCGATGCGAAGCGAGCTGCCGAGCAGATGGCCGGGCCGGCGCAACTGGGCTTCCAGCCGCGCCACCAGTTCTTCCAGCGCAAACGGCTTGACCAGATAATCGTCGGCGCCGCTGCGCAAGCCGTGCACGCGGTCGTGCAGGCCGCCGCGCGCGGTGAGGACCAATACGGGGATGGGATTGTTCCGGTGCCGCAGCTCGCGCAGCAGCGCCAGCCCATCGCCGTCAGGCAATCCGAGGTCCAGGATGAGGGCGGCGTAGAACGTCGTTCGAAGCACCGCGCTGGCTTCTTCAAGCGAAGTCAGCACGTCGGTTTCGTAACCCGCCGTCTGCAGTCCCTGGGCCAGGAGTTCGGCAAGTTGCTCGTTGTCCTCGACGACCAACAATCGCATATTTTGCTACTCAACAGTCAGGTCGCACCTGGAGCCTTTTCAAGCGAAGTGGAAACCGGTTCGCGTTAGGAAAGCGTGTCAGATCAAGAAGCTAGAGCCCGCTTCGATACCACCGAAGCGGAAAAGGCTCTAGCCATGGGACGTTTCCAGGTCTCATGCAAGTATCGGCTGCTTCGGCCCAACCTCCCGTAGGTGGTTATAACCGGGGGGCGGCGGTAAAGCGGGCGGAAAGGCCGCCGTGACGCGGCCTCAGGACGCCTGAGGAACCGCAGCCTTAAAGGCCGGTGCAAACGACCAATTCTATCGATGCGTGCCTTTGGCGGCGCAAGCGCCGGCAGAGCATTTCACGGGCGTTGGTGGAGGGGTGACAGGGGCCGTTCCACCCTTGTTCGGAGGCAGGACGGGCGAAGTCTGTTTGGTGGGACCGCCAACGACGGTCGGTTTGGTTGGCCCGCCAACGGAGGTCTGTGCCGAGGCGGGTTGATGGAAGGCGGTTCCGGCTACGGCAAGAAGCGCGACCGTGGCCAGTGCTCCGTGTTTCATCGTTGCTTCCTTTCGTGAGGTGACGCGTCGAACCTGACGTCAACCATACAACGTTTGAAAGAGGCGGCCGGAAACGATTTGCCGGGTCCGCTGTTCACCGCCATGCCGGCTGGCCGGCGAGGGAAGGACGAGGGCCCTGTCGGCTCAAGCCGGGCGCAACAAAAAGCCCCGGACGATGCCGGGGCTTTGAGTTTGCCGGAGCGAGAGAACTCAGTATTTCGCGACCACGGGGCCGTCCCAGTTGAATTTGTAGTTGATGCCGACCAGGGCGGTCTGGACAACCGGCTTCACGTTCAGTGTTTCGCCAGGCGGAATCAGGGCCGGAGGTGCGACGAAGTGCTGTCCGGACATATCCTCGATCCACATATAGCTGTAGTCGACGAACACTGACCAGTGCGGCGCGAACATGTATTCGAGACCGCCGCCGGCGACCATGCCGGGCAGCGTGAAGGCCGCGGACTCTGAAAGGGCGCCGCTCGGCTGGTACACGCTATTGCTGTTGCGCATGAACGCAACGCCCATCTTGCCGTAGCCGAGGAGCTGGGGCGTGAAGAGGTAACCGATCCTGCCCGTCGCCGTGAGGACAGATTTCAGGCTGTTGGTCTCCGAGAAGGTCGGAAAATCCGTCAATGAATGCTTACCGTTGACGCTGCCGAAGTCGAACATGCCCTGCACGCCGAACACCAGGTCCTTGCCGGCCATGAAGTCGCAGCCGGCCTGGCCGCCGCCTATGAAGCCGCTGTCGTTCTCACGGCCGTAGGTCGCGGGCAAGGGCACGGGCGCGGCACCGACGACGTCCTGCGTTACCCGATACGTATCCATCCGGCTAAATGCGCCGCCGGCATTGGCGCCGAGGTAGCAGCCCTGCCAGTTGTACATGATCGGTGCAACCATCGGCCGAGCCTTGATCGCCAAGTCGGCGGCGGAGGCAACGCTGGTAGCTCCAAGGCACAACGACAGAGCCGCAGCGAAAGCCAGTTTCATTTGTCGACGCATTTAATTCCCCCTGCGCGGCCGAGCGGCCAGTCACGATTCCTAAATTAATTTGTAAATTGAATGACGGCCTTGTGCGACTGCGAAGTGCGTAATCCCCACCACTGGAGCGCATTTTCCCAGCGTGCGTTGCACAGTCGTGACATCTCAGTGACCACAAAAAGATATACTAATAATATCTTTTTGTGCGGTGCAGCCAGCGGGTGCGTTAACTGGACGCCGCGGGCGTCCGGTCCCTGGAGTTGCTTCGAGTCGTTTCCTGCACCGGATTTCATTGGTCGAAGCGTCATTTTCGACCGTGCCGCGCACCACCTTCGCGGCCGGCGAAACGAAATATATGAAAACGCTATTTCGGCTATTGACGGCGTTCATCCCCGCGCGCCGCGAGCCCGCGGTTCGAAAAGCGACGTCAGAATCTCGGCGCGGTTGGGACGGCCGATCAGGACCACGCCATCGCCCTCGCCGACCACGGCCGTGGGCGGCGGGGCGGTGAACACGTCGCCGTCGCGGCGATTGATCTGGATGATGAAGAAGGCGCCTCTGGCCTGGCGCTCGATGGCCGAGACCGTCATGCGGACCGCGGGGCTCTGCGGGGCCGCGGTGACGACCTCGAGCTCGATGCCGAAATTGTGCAGCACGCGCTGAAAGCCGTGGGAGCGCTCCAGGCCCTCGATGAAGCGGGCCGATTCCTCGTACAGGATCACCTCGGCGATGCGCTCGGCGCCGATATGGGTCGGCAGCACGACCTTGTCGGCGCCGGCCTGCAGCAGTTTGCTCTCGGTGCTCGACAGTTCGCCGCGGGCGACAATCGACAGGTTGGGATTGAGCGCCCTCGCGCTCAGCGTAATGAAGACGTTGACGGCGTCGTTGGAGAGCACGGTCGCCAGCGCGTGCGCCCGCATCACGCCGGCGGCGAGCAGGACGGCCTCGGTGGTGGCGTCGCCGTGAATGCAGAGATAGCCCTGCAGGCGCGCTTCGTTGGCGCGGGCTTCGTTCTCCTCGAGGATCACGAACCCGGCGCTGCTGGCGCGCAGCGACTTCGCCAGCATGGTGCCGAGGCGGCCGAAGCCGCAAACCACGACGTGTCCCTTGAGATCATCGATTTGCGTCTTCATGCGCTTCAAACCTAAGGTCTTGTTGATCTGGTTGAGGGTGAAGAACTGCACCAGCGCGCCGGTGAGAAAGATGATGCCGGTGCAACCCAGCACGATCAATCCGATGGTGATGATGTTCAGCGCCGGCGTGTTGATCGGCCGGACTTCGTTGTAGCCGACCGTATAAACGGTGACGATGACCATGTAGATGGCATCCCTGAAGCTCCAGCCGACCGCCATGTAGGCGGCGGTGGCAAGGATCATCACGGTGATCGTGTAGGCGACGCCGACCGTGAGATTGCGGACCGGCGAGTCGAGCAGCCCGGTCATCCTCGGCTTCGGCACGCGTCGGATCGGGTTTGGTTTGCGGCGCGGCGGGCGCGCCGCCGGCAATCGGGCGTATTGGTCGCCGTCTGCCGGTTCGGTCGAAGATTCGACGGCCGGTCGTGCGCCCGAACCATCCGTCGGTTGGTCATCCCCGGTCATCGATTCGCGTTCGTCCATCCCTCTCCAGGAACGAACTGCATCAGCTCGTGCGGGAGGCGGGTGTGCAGGTCGGTTTCCTTCATTCGGTGACTCTGCAAGCCACGTTGCTGCGCTGGCCTAGCGAACAAAATGCAGATCGCCCGGATTGGCCGGGTCGCACAGTAGTCTGAACTTCTGACCCCGCCGGGGAGGGGGCCCCTGCCACGGCATGTCGTCCTGCACCTTTACCTCATATGCGTTGCCGTCCGGCGGAGTGACCTCGAGGGTTACTTTTACGAGCCAGGAGCCAAATGGCGCGAACGGGAGTTCTTCGGAATGAAGAACCCTAGCGGTGCAGGTATTGCCCTGACTGCCAGCAAACGCCGTTGTCGTCATTGCCATACCTGCCAGCAATGTCCCCGCGACCACGGTGAGTTTCATGATGTCACTCCTGTTGGGACGCGCGCTCGTAATCTAGTGATGCTTGTTGAGCAGATCAAAATCAAGACTTCCCGATTTTTTCCGACGGATCAAGCCGATGCGGCGATCGCAAGTCACCTCGTCTGCCGTCGAAGTGATTGATCAGTAGACGGTGTATCGCGAGGCAACGTATCAAAACGCTGTGACTACAAACCCGCCCGAAGCTGAAATTCGGGCGGGTTCGCTTAGGAGTAAAACACGCTGCCTTGTTCAAGGGCAACGCATCGAAATGGTATCACCGGATTTTGTGACACTCTACCAGGAAGATTTCACGGGCATCCAATTATGCAGCGGCTTGATTGGGCAGCCTCAGATCCGGTCGCGATTCCGCCTGCCGAAATAGAGGAAAACCGCGGTGACGCCGGCTGCGACAAGCATCCAGTTCTGACCTTCAAAACCCCAAAAGCTAAATTGCTGAATGAGAAACTGCACCCGCTTCCGTCCCAATTGTGAGCAGAATAAGCTCTCTTTTTATGCAGGTTAAGTATTTTTGTAATAATTATATATTATTTTTTTACTTTTTCGAGCGGTGCGCGCCGCCAGCATCGTCCACGCACCAGCGAGGGTGGTCCAAGCCGGCGGGACCAGCGCCGCTTCCGGTTGTTTCTGGCGCGACAGCCCGCGCGACACGCCGCCGCAGTGGCTGTGCTAGACGCCCATGCAGTTCCCAAAGCGTATCAAATTACGATCGTGAATGAAGCGCGGTGCTGAGCGACAGCAGCCTGTCGAACTCCGCGGGATGGTAGCGGTTGCCGTCGGGGCCGGTGATGACGACCTGCCAACCTTCTTCCGCGAAAGCCTGTCCCTTGGCGACGGCGGCGGCGACGCTCAGGCGGATGGTCGTCGTGGCATATTCGCCTTTTGATGCATGCACAATGAAGGCCACGGCAAACCCTTTTGCGCGGTGCTCGATGCCACGTTCTCAGCAAGTTTCGTTCCATATCGGGAGATCAGCGCAGCGATTTCGAAATGGCTTCCATGGATAATCCGTTCAGGAAGTCTTCCAGCGCATGTCTTCCCGCCAGTTGAGCCGCGGAATGCGACCGGAAGCCGCCTTCCCAAAGCCTGACGCCCATGGGCTTTCTCTTGCGGCGAATTTCCCAGCACCAGGAGTTCTCACCGCTCCCGGTTCTGGAAACGACGACGAAGAATGATCGGCGTGGCGAAGGGCGGAGCATGACCAATCCAGACTCTCTCAATCTCCGGTCTCTCGGTCAGCGAAGCGGCCAGCGGACTCTTCAGAGCACTGCCGGCAGCCGCTGGCGCAAACATCCATCTATTCCACCGCGGTTTCCTCGAAGCGGGCCTGGAGGCGATAGCCGACGCCCGATTCGGTGACGAGAAGGCGAGGGTGATTGGGGTCGGTTTCGATTTTCTGCCGCAGTTTACGGACGAGAATACGCAGGTATTGGATGTTGTCCCGCTGGTTGCCCGTCCATATTTCCTTGAGCAGCTGGTCGTGCGTCACCACCAGGCCGACATGCGTCGCCAGAATATGGAGCAGGCGATACTCTTTCCGGGTCAACCGGATCTGGCTGTCGTTGAGCGACACGGTTCGGGCCACGAGGTCGATCGACAGCGGGCCGGCGGTGACGACCGGATTCTCGGTTGCGGTCTTGAAATATCGCCGCAAGGCGGCCTCGGCGCGCGCCAGAAGTTCGGCCATGCCGAACGGCTTGACCACATAGTCATCGGCGCCCGCCTTGAGAAGCCGGACCTTCTCGTCCTCGCTGGAAACCACCGAGAGGATGATAACGGGGACGTTGGACCATGATCGAAGCCGCTCGAGAACTTCCCGGCCATGGAGGTCCGGCAAACCCAGATCGAGAATCACTAGGTCGGGCGCGCTGAATGTCGCCGCCTTCAATCCGTCGGCTGCGTTTTCGGCTTCTATCACCGAATATCCCTGAAGTTCGAAGCCGGCGCGAAGAAACCGCCGTATTTTCGGCTCGTCGTCGATCAGGAGTACGACGTTGCTGGGCTTATTCATCTCTCAGATCTGCCAATTCAAAAGGTTGCATCGGAGGAGAGCCGGGCAGGGTGATCGAAGCCGTCGTTCCCTGTCGCTGCCCCTTGCTCGCAATGTCGATGGTCCCGCCGTTTGCCCTGACGAAGGTGGATGCGATCCAGAAACCCAGGCCGGATCCGGGGATGCCCTGATGCCGCTGGCCGCGGAACGACCGGCGGCCAAGTTGCTGCTGTTCGTCCGGGGTTATCCCGACGCCCTGGTCGGAAATCGACAGCACGACTTGCGCCTGCTCGGCGCGTGCGCTGACCGAGATCTTCGAGCCGGACGGCGAATATTTGGCGGCGTTTTCCAGAAGCTGTCCGCACGCCTCCTCGATCAGACCGGAATCCACATTGACCAGCGGCAGATCCTCGGCGAATGCCATTTCGATCTTGTGTGACGACAGCCGCCGGGCTCGGCCCTTGATCGCGGCGTTGACGATGTCCCGCAGCTCGGCCCACTCCAGGTGAGGGGCAACGCCGCCGGCGGTCACCCTTGTTGCATTCAGCAGGTTTTGAATGAAGCCATCGAGGTGGGCGGCTTCGTCGGAGATCGCCTCGACCAGCGAGTGAATCTGGCCGTCCTGCTGAACCGCGGGCATTGAATCCATGACGCTCGCCGCGCCTCTAATCGCTGCCAGCGGCGAACACAATTCGTGCGAAAGCGTGCCGTGGAACGCGTCTCGCAACAGCTGTGCCTGAAGGTTCAGCCTGGCGTCCTTGATGGCCTTTTCGATATCGATACGCTGAAGCGTCAGGGACACTTCTTCGAGGATGGCTTCGATACGGCGCGTCTTGATCTCGACGGCTTCGCGGGAGCCGCCTCCGATATTGACGGCGACGAGGCCGTGAACCGTGGTTTCCGAATATACCGGCCCAAGCAACCAGACGTTCTGCGCCGGCTCATCGAGGATCGCCACGGGGCGCGCCCCGAGCTGCGCTTTCATCGAGGTGATGCGCGCGTGCACCACCTCCGGCACCGAATCGAACGGCGGCGTTTCAAAATGCTCGGCGGTCCTGGCCGCGAAAAACACCGCAGGTTGTCCGAGCGTGCGGGACAGGTATTTCTGAATCGCGGAGATCAGATCCGATACCGTGAAGCACGCGGCCAACAGGCGCGAGAACTCGTAGAGCAGCTGAATTTCCTGCTCGCGCTGACGCAGTGATTCGGTCTCGCGCCGCAGCCGTGAAGCCAGATTGCTGCTGACCAGCGCCACGATCAGAAACATCAGGAGGTCGACGACCTCTTGCGGATCCTCGACCCGGAAACTGTAGACCGGCGGGAAGAAGAAGAAATCCGCCTCGACCATGCTGACGATCGACGCCAGGGTCGCCGGCCAGATGCCCCATCGGGTGGCCGCGAAAATCACCGGTATCAGGTAGGCGATCGGAACCAGGTTGGCGGCGGCGTCCTGTCGGAGCGGGAGCAGGATGGCCGTGACCACGCTGACGCCCAGGAAAGACAGCAGCAGCGGCACGACGTCTTTCCGCCAGATGCTGCGGGACGGCAGTTCCACGTCCAGGGCCGAGGTGCCCCCGGTCCCGATACCAATCGGCCTGGCGCGCGGCTTGGCGAGCTTTTGATCGATGGATAGATGAGGATTCAAGGAACCTGCTTCCGTAGCTCAAGGACATCGAAATGATCGTCGCCACGGCCAACCAGCGGCCTCAGCGCGATCATGCCCCGGTAATGTTGTTTCGCGACGCCACCAGCCCCGGCAGGATCAGCAATTGCTGATCGAAATCCCTGCGAAAGAGCCGTTCATCGTCCCCGAATCAAACGCTTACCTCGATGTCGCCAACCACCCAGCAAGGTAAGCATTCTCCAATTCGACGTAGAAAATCTATGCTGTTCGAAGGCGCAATAAATATAAAAGTAATATATAAAATTGGGTGTCTGCTACCTGACATAGGCGGTCAGAACGGCCGGAAAACCCGCCAGTACGGGCCGGGAATGCCGAGTCGGGCGGATTTTTGCCGTTGCTATGCCAGAAGTGGTCGCCGACCGGCCGGGCAACCGCAAGCCGTGATCAGGCTATTTGATGCAAACGGGTTCAGGCCGGAGCTATTCCGGCCGGTTGGGGCAACCCGCCATCCGTCCGCTTCTGGATCGTATTGATGTAATTGAGAGCCTGTTTTTCGCCGGACAATTCCGGTTCAGGCGACCGGTACAATTGCGCCTCGGCCGGTTGTCGGCTGGCCGGCGGGGTGAGCGTCGCGATCGCGGCAGAGGAGATGTATTTCGGCGGATAGAGATAGAATTCCATCAGCGGCATCTGCAGGCTGCGCGCATTGCGTTTGAGAATCGCTTGCGCCTGCGATCCGGCTTCAGGGTAGATCGCGCTCCAGCCGGCAAAACTGCTCGCCAATATCTCGAGCGACAGGATCGCGGTCGCTATCTGCGCAAAGCCATGGTTGGATTTCTTCGCGCTCCTGGTCGTCGAGGCCTTCTTGAGGAGCTGGCGAAACTCGCGATGCTTTTCGATGAAGGGGCCGAGCCGCGCCTTCCACAGGATGTCCGGCAGACAGGCATAACCATGCAGTTCATGGTAGCTCTCGATCAGGCTCAGGCACTGCGCGGTCAGGCTGTTCGGCAGGAAGCTGAGATCGAGCTCCTCAGTCTTGCCGGTGAGGGCCGCGCCACCCGACTCGTTCGCAACCTCAGTTGCCACGCCGTCGTCTCGCCCCGCGATCAGCGAAGAGATTCTGCTCATGCATCGCAGGATAGCGAGCAGCGGCATATATCTTCGATGGGGAGTCGCCGTTCTATTCATAGGAAAAAAATAGGCTTCCGCGCGAGGACTGACTCAGCGCCCATGAAACGCAACGTGGCTCTCGCGTTATGTATTGCCGAAATGACACATCGCGGAACTAAATGTTGCAGTGCGCCGCGCGTTTTTGCCGAAATGCCACGAAAATCGCCCGGAATTTGGGCTCAACCTTGACCATTTGGCACGAGATTGTGCATCCGAGCGCAAAAATGCACGTTCCCCTATTTTTTTCCAATTTATTGCTGGGTGAAGTCCAATCGATAATTTTCCCGCCCTTATGAAAGATGAACGTCGTCAACAGCCGCTTGAAGGCGCCGTTAACAACACTTTGGGGCAAGAACTATGAAAAGAATTCTTTTGGCAGGCGTTGCGCTGTCAGCGATCAGTATCAGCAACGCGGCGCAGGCGGCAGATAAATGTCCCTATGGCGGCGATCCCTACAAGAACTATGGCTGCCTTGATTCGTATCTCGGCACCGACTTCATGAGCCGCTTCATCAATTACTACCGGCTCGAATGGGGACACGAAGTCGCGCCGGCCGATCCGAAGGCGCCGCCGTCACGTCGCCCCGAGAGCGAAGTCCCGCCGACCCCGCAGAGCACCCCGCCGATGCCGTTCGCGGAGTGGCCCTATGGCGGCACCACCAACCTTGGCGTGACGCGGCCGAGCTCGATCGACAGCCCGCTGATGGTTGCGCTCAGCAATACCGCGGTCGGTAACTGGATGAACGATGCCCACATCCAAGTCTACGGCTGGGTCGACCCCGGCGGCAACCTCAGCACCAATACCGTGCGCGGCGGCAACGCGCCGGCCGCCTACAGCTACAATCCGAACACCGTGCAGCTCGACCAGGCCGTGCTTTATATCGAGCGGCTGCCCGACACGGTCCAGAAGGACCATATCGACTGGGGCTTCCGTCTCGCGCCGATCTACGGCGAGAACTACCGCTACACCACGGCGTTCGGGCTGTGGAGCAACCAGCTCCTGAACCAGAACAAGAACAACGGCTTCGATATGCCGATGGCCTACGGCGAAATATTCGTTCCGCAGGTGATGCAGGGACTCATTATCCGGTTCGGACGCTACATCTCGATCCCTGACATCGAGGCCCAGCTTGCGCCGAACAACTACATGTACTCGCACTCGATGACCTACACCTTCGACAACTATACCAATACCGGCTTCGAATTCTCCCTGGCGGCGACCAAGAACTGGATCTTCCAGTTGGGTATCACCGTCGGCACCGAGGCGATGCCCTGGCATTGGGGTGCGATGATCCCGAATCCGGCGCCGAACGCGCTCTATCCCGGCATGACCATGGCGAAGGATCCGGGGGCGGTCCCGAGCATCACCGGCGGCGTGCGCTATACCAGCGATGACGGCAAATTCGACGTCAATCTCGTCGCCGACGGCATCAATGGGGGCCAGTGGGGTTACAACAACCTGCAATGGTATGGCGGCACGATGTACTACAAGTTCAGCGACCAGTGGCACATCTCGCTCGAATCCTACAACGAGCACCAGAACGGCGTGATCAACCTGAACAATCCCACCGCGGTAGCCATCCTCGCCAGCGGCGGCACGCCGTTCTCGCCGCAATACATGCCGTACAACGCTCCCGGCGGCGCCCTGTGCAAGGACCACACCGTGCTGACCTGCAATGCCCAGTTCCAGACCGCTCTGATGTACCTGAACTACAAGCCGGATCCGCTCGACAACATCTCCTACCGCGCGGAATTCGTCGACGACTATCAGGGTCAGCGCACCGGCACCGCGACCCGCTACATCGAGACCGGCATCGGCTGGCAGCACTGGTTCTCGCCGCAGATCGAGATCCGGCCCGAGGTTTCCTACTACAAGGCGATGGACGGGTTCGCGTTCAACGGCAATTCGAACTTGGGCATTCCGAATACCAGGAAGTACGCCATCATCGGTGCGTCGGACATCATCATTCACTTCTGATGCGTGGAAAGATCGCGACGGCTGAGGCCGTCAGACGCAGAACAGTTCGATAGGGGAATACAATGAAGCGAATTCTTTTCACCACCGTCTCGCTCGGTGTACTGGGCCTGATGTCGCCGGCGCTCGCTGCCGACCTCTCGCCTTATACGAAGGCCGCGCCGGTCGCATCGCCGGTCTACGACTGGTCAGGCATCTATATCGGCGGCTATGGCGGCGGCGGTTTCGGCAACCACAACTACAACAACGGAACGCCGAACGGCTTTTCCAACAACCTGCTCACCTACGACTCGTCGGGGGCCATCGCTGGCGGCGAGATCGGCTGGAACGGGCAAAGCGGCAATCTGGTGGGGGGCCTCGAGCTCACCGGCTTCTGGTCCGGCATCAAGGGCAGCGATTTGAGCCAGTTCAACAACGGCACGCTTCCGATTGGCGCCGTCGACCAGTCGAACCTTCGCTGGGGCGGAGCGGTTCTCGCGCGCGGCGGTATCGCTGTCGACCGCTTGCTGCTGTTCTTCACCGGTGGCTGGGCTTTCGGCGATATCGTTCATACCAGCACCGCGGCCGGATTCCCGGTCGACACGTTCTCCAATCATCAGAGCGGCCTCGCCGCCGGCGGCGGCATCGCCTACGCGGTCACCAACAACCTGATCGGCAAGCTGGAATACCGCTACTACAACATGGGCCGATACGACCGCGCCGCTCCGCTGAACGGCCAGCTGCCTTACACCGTCGACAGCTCCTATTCGGTCATGACGATCGGCTTCGACTACAAGTTCGGGGGCCCTGTCGTCGCGAAGTATTGAGGCTTCGCTTCGACCGACGAGCGGCCGCCGCCAGCAGCGGCGGTCCGCGACGCGGTCAGGTCCGACGACTATGCGCGGTCTTTTCCTTGGGAGGCTGACATGACCTACACTTCGGGAAGAAATGTGCGGACCGGATTGGTGGCCCTGGCCGCTGTGGTCTTGACTGCCGGGCTCTGCGGCGATGCCGTGGCAAAAACCGGCAAGCCGAACGTTGCCACCGAAACCGCAAAGCCGGTGCAGGTCGCATCGCAACAGCCTGGACAGATGCGCTATTATGGCGGTCCGAAATCTCCGATGTGGCGCGAAGTGAGATAGCGGTCCCGCGCCCCGGCGCGGTCCGCGACGTTCGGCTCGGCAATCAGACCGTTTTCAAGCGAAGCGTGCCTCGGGCTTGAGCCGGGCGTGGAAAGCGGTTCGCGTGGAGAACACCAATCGCCTGGAGCCCCGTTTCGATTCAATCGAAATGGAAAGGCTCCAGCCGCTGATCAATCAGTTCAGGCCGCTGCGACTTCATCGAACCGGGTTTGCAGCCGGTAACCGACGCCCGATTCGGTGATCAGCAGCCGCGGATGGTTCGGATCGGTTTCGATGATCTGGCGGAGGTCGCGAACGAGGATTCGCAGATACTGGATGTTCTTCCTGACGTTGCCCTTCCAGATATCCTCCAGCAATTGGTCGTGCGTGACCACCAGGCCGGCATGCTTGGCCAGCACGTGCAGAAGGCTGTACTGTTTTCGGGTCAGTTTGATCTGGTTATCGTTCAGCAGGACGGTTCGGTCGACGAGATTGATCGACAGCGGACCGGCCGTCACCACCGGGCTCTCGGTTGCCGACTTGAAATACCGCCGCAGCGCAGCTTCACTGCGCGCGAGCAGCTCGGCCATGCCGAACGGCTTGACCACGTAGTCATCCGCTCCCGCCCGCAGCAGGTTGACCTTTTCCTCCTCGTTCGATTCGACCGAGAGCACGATGATGGGGACGTCGGACCATGACCTGATGGTTTCGAGAACCTCCGATCCACGGCGGTCCGGCAACGCCAGATCGAGGATGATGAGATCCGGCGAGTTGAACGTTACCGCTCGCAGCCCTTCCGCCGCGCCCTCGGCTTCCTGCACGGAAAAGCCGCCGTGCAGCTCGAAGCCGGCGCGAAGAAACCGTCTGATTTTCGGCTCGTCGTCGATCAGGAGCACGAGGTTGGTGAGTTTAGTCATGGATGGCGTCCGCCAATAGCGCCTGATGTCGCGACCCCGGGGGAGGCAGGATTCCGAGCAGGTCCTGTCGTAGTAGAGGCATCAGCGTGTGTGCGCTGCAACCCCATCAAAGGATTCCATGCTCTCAAGTCAGACGTGCCCGTTACCGCCGAGTATCAGTAGACACCTCGACCGTGCGTCATCCCCTCATAAGAAATCTATGTGACTCCGACACGGAAGAAATTAAAAAAAACATAGCTATTCGAACCATGGAATCCACCGCGTCAGCCGACGACGGAGAACTCCTTCGCAAGTGCGGAGGCGCCGAGTAGGTCAGCCGGGTTCAACTTGCCCGGCGGCGGGGTGAGCGTGGCGATCGCGGCCGGGGAGATGTGTTTCGGCGGATACAGGTAGAAATCCATCAGGGGCATATGGGGCCCGCGTGCATTGCGCTTGAGTATGGCTTGCGCCTGCGATCCGGCCTCGGGGTAGATCGCGCTCCAGCCGGCAAAACTGCTCGCCAATATCTCGAGCGCCAGGATCTTCGTTGCAATCCGCACGAAGCCTTCGTTGGATTTCTTTGCGCTCCTGGTGGTCGAGGCCTTCTTGAGGAGCTGGCTAAATTCCCGGTGGGTTTCGATGAAGGGGCCGAGCTTGGCCTTCCAGAGAATGTTCGGCAGCGAGGCGTAGCCGTGCAGTTCGTGGTAGCTCTCGATCAGGCTGCGGCATTGCGCGGTCAGGCTCTTCGGCAAGAAGTCGAGATCGGCACTCTCGACCCTTTCGGTCGGGGCCGCGCCAGCGGCATCATCTGCCACGACTTCCATTGTTGAGCCTCGCGACGAGCGAACGATTTCGCTCAATGCATCAGCATAACGAGTCGCGACATATATCTTCGATGTGGAGTGACCGAATTTTTAATAGAAAAATAATATCTATCGCGCGCCCGCAGACATTCGTCGGCGCGCGTCAATCGCGCTGTGCGGCGAAATTGTAGCGAAAAAGCCACATCATTTGACAATCTGTTGCAGTGCGTTGCGGATTTTCGCCGAAATGTCACTTATTTCGCCGGGAGTTTGAGCAATGCGATGGGCAATTGGCACTTTTCTAATCAAATCATCTCAGATCAGAAGTTTTGGATATTTTATATTTATTAATTGCTGATGTAAAGCGCATCGATTTTTATCGTCACCTCATCGAAAGATCATAGGGAGGTTAACGGAATCGTGAGAGCGCCGGTGGCGCCAGTAACAAAGGTTGGGGCAAGACAATGAAAAGACTTCTTCTGGCGGGCGCTTCGTTGGCGGCGATCGGTCTGAGCAGTGCAGCGCAGGCGGCGGATCCGTGCCCCTACGGCGGCGATCCCTACAAGAACTACAAGTGCCTCGACTCCTATCTCGGTACCGACTTCCTCACCCGTTTCATCAACTACTATCGGCTCGAATGGGGCCATGAAGCGCCGCCGGCCGATCCGAAGGCTCCTCCCGGACGCCGCGAGTACTGGCCGGGCACCCCGGCGTCCACTCCACCCTATCCGTTCACCGAATGGCCGTATGGCGGCACCACCAGCTTCGGCGTGACGCGGCCGAGTTCGATCGACAGTCCGTTGATGGCGGCGCTCGGCAATACCACGGTCGGCAACTGGATGAACGATGCCCACATCCAGGTCTACGGCTGGGTCGATCCCAGCGGCAACCTCAGCACCAGCACCGTGCGAGGTGGCAACGCCCCGGCCGCGTATGCCTACAATCCGAACACGGTCCAGCTCGACCAGGCCGTGCTCTATATCGAGCGGCTGCCCGACACGGTCCAGAAGGACCATATCGACTGGGGCTTCCGTCTCGCGCCGATCTACGGCGAGAACTATCGCTACACCACGGCGTTCGGTCTGTGGAGCAACCAGCTCCTGAACCAGAACAAGAACAACGGCTACGACATGCCGATGGCCTATGGCGAGGTGTTCATCCCGCAGGTGATGGAAGGCCTCATGATCCGGATCGGGCGCTACATCTCGATCCCGGACATCGAAGCCCAGCTCGCGCCGAACAACTACATGTCGTCGCACTCGATGACGTACACCTTCGACAACTATACCAACACCGGTATTCAGGCGACCCTGGCGGCAACCAAGAACTGGATCTTCCAGGCCGCCCTGGTGGCGGGAACCGAGGCCATGCCATGGCATGTCGGTGCGACGATCCCGAATCCGATGCCAAGCGCGCTTTATCCCGGCCAGACCATGGCGAAGGATCCGGGTGCGGTTCCAAGCATTACCCTGGGCGTCCGCTACACCACCGACAGCGGCAACGACAACATCGGCCTCGTCGCCGATGCCATCAATGCCGGCCAGTATGGTTACAACAACCTGCAGTGGTTCGGCGGCACCTACTATCACAAGTTCAACGATCAGTGGCACGTCTCGATCGAATCCTACAACGAGCATATGAACAACGTGCCGAACCTGCTCAACCCCACGACGCAGGCCATCATCGCCGCGGGAGGCACGCCGTTCTCGCCGCAATACATGCCCTACAACGCTCCCAACCAGGCAATCTGCAAGACCGCGGCTGTGCTGACCTGTACCGCGGATTGGCAGACGGCCCTGATGTACGTGAACTACAAGCCGGGTCCGCTCGACAACATCGCTTTCCGTGCGGAATTCGTCGACGACTATCAGGGACAGCGTACCGGCACCAAGACCCGCTACATCGAAACCGGCATCGGCTACCAGCACTGGTTCTCTCCCCAGATCGAGGTCCGCCCCGAGGTCTCCTACTACAGGGCGCTGGACGCCTTCGCGTTCAACGGCAACTCCAACCTCGGCATTCCCAACACCAGGAAGTACGCCATCATCGGCTTGTCCGACATCATCATTCACTTCTGACGCGTGGAAAGATCGCGGCGGCCCAGGCCGCCAGACGCACAACAGTTCGATAGGGGAATACAATGAAGCGAATTCTTTTCACCACCGTCTCGCTCGGTGTGCTCGGCCTGATGTCGTCGGCGCTCGCCGCCGACCTGCCGGCCTACACCAAGGCCGCGCCCGCCGTATCGCCGGTCTATGACTGGTCCGGCTTCTATGTCGGCGCGTTCGGCGGCGGCGGCATGGGCAACCACAACTACAACAACGGCACCCAGAACGGCTTTGCCAATTACCTGATCAACTACGACTCGTCGGGCGGCGTCGCCGGCGGCGAAATCGGCTGGAACGCGCAGAGCGGCAACGTGGTGTTCGGCATCGAAGGCAACGGCTTCTGGTCCGGCATCAAGGGCAGCGATGCGAGCCAGTTCAACCTGGGCGCGCTTCCGATCAATGCCATCGACAAGTCGGACCTTCGCTGGGTCGGCTCGATCGTTGCGCGCGGCGGCATCGCCATCGACCGCCTGCTGCTGTTCGTCGACGGCGGCTGGGCGTATGGCAACATCGCTCACACCAGCACCACCGCCGGTTTCCCGGTCGATACGTTCACCAACAAGCAGAGCGGCCTGGCGGCAGGCGGCGGCATCGCCTACGCGGTCACCAACAACCTGATCGGCAAGTTCGAGTACCGCTATTACGCTATGGGTCGGTACGACCGCGCCGGCACTCCGGCCACGGTGAACGGCCAGGTGCCTTACACCGTCGACAGCACCTATTCGGTGATCACGGTCGGCCTCGACTACAAGTTCGGTGGGCCCGTCGTCGCGAAATATTGATGCCTCGCCTGTGCTGATCCGCTCCACAGGCGGATCAGTTGTCGCTCGCTAACGGAGGGACAGCCATGCGTGCTCAAGGGCCGAGGCGAAGAATCGAGATCATGCTTGCCGTCGCGGCGCTGTGCGCCGCGGTTGCGGGGTGCGTCAGCGATACCGTGGCCCCGACGGCAGAGAATTCCGGCAGCAATCAACCTCGCTACTATGGGGGGCCGAAATCCCCGATGTGGTCGGGCCAGTAATGATGGGCAGTTTTTTCATGGAGCTGACTGATATGACCAACCTGACGGGAACGCGCGTGCGTATCGGATTCATTGCCCTGGCCGCAGCGGTGCTGAGTGCCGGCCTCTGCGGTGATGCATCCGCCGGGGTTCACAAGGGGCGCGTGCATGCCCGCAGCGCCTTCTACGAAAGCCGCGCCCAGCTCGTATCGCCGGCACCGACCCATCTTGGGCCGATGCGCTATTACGGCGGTCCGAAATCGCCGATGTGGCGCGGTCCGGCAGAGTAGCAGGCACGCGTACCGCGCGTGAGCCAATCGATCTGTCGTGCACTCCTGTGAAAGGTACGCAGCGCCAGCGGAGCGCCGGAAGCGCTTGAACCCCAATCTAACAAGAGCTTCAGGTCCACATATGAAAGCAGTTCTTCTGGCGACCGTCTCGTTGGCAGCGATCGCTCTGAGCGGTACGGCGCAGGCGGCGGATCCGTGCCCCTACGGCGGCGATCCCTACAAGGACTCCAAGTGCCTCGATCCCTATCTCGGTACCGATTTCCTGAGCCGCTTCATCAACTATTACCGGCTCGAATGGGGCCACGACGCTCCGCCCGCGGATCCGAAATTGCCGCCGGGGCGCCGCGACGACTGGCCGGTGACGCCGCAGAGCGTGCCGCCGATGCCCTTTACGGAATGGCCCTATGGCGGCACCACCAACCTCGGCGTGACACGGACCAATTCGGTCGACAGTCCGCTGATGTCCGCGATGGCGAATACGCCGCTCGGCCACTGGATGGACGATGCCCACACCCAGATCTATGGCTGGGTTGATCCCGGCGGCAATTTGTCAAGCAGCACCGTGCGCGGCGGCAACGCGCCGGCCGCCTACAGCTACAATCCGAACAACATCCAGCTCGACCAGGCCGTGCTCTATATCGAGCGACTGCCGGACACGGTCCAGAAGGACCACGTCGACTGGGGCTTCCGTCTTGCGCCGATCTGGGGCGAGAACTATCGTTACACCACGGCGTTCGGGCTATGGAACAACCAGCTCCTGAACCAGAACAAGAACAGCGGCTACGACATGCCGATGGCCTATGGCGAGGTGTTCATTCCGCAGGTGATGGAAGGACTCAACGTCCGGTTCGGACGCTACATCTCGATTCCCGATATCGAGGCCCAGCTCGCGCCGAACAATTACATGTACTCGCACTCGATGACCTACACCTACGACAACTATACCAATACCGGCATCGAGTTGACCCTGGCGGCGACCAAGAACTGGATCTTCCAGTTTGGCTTCACGGCCGGAACCGAATCGCTGCCCTGGCACGTCGGCGCGACGATTCCGAATCCGATGCCGAACGCGCTTTATCCCGGACAAACCATGGCGAAAGATCCGGGAGCGGTCCCGACCTTCACCTTCGGCGTGCGCTGGGGCAGCGACGACGGCAATGACAACATCAACCTGGTTTCGAACGCCATCAACGGCGGCCAGTGGGGCTACAACAACCTGCAGTGGTATGGCGGCACGTATTATCACAAGTTCAACGATCAGTGGCACGTCTCGATCGAATCCTACAACGAGCACCAGAACAACGTGCCGAATCTGCTCAACCCGGCTGCACTGGCCATCATCGCCGGTGGCGGCACGCCGTTTTCGCCGCAATACATGCCGTTCAACGCCCCCGGCGGCGCCATCTGCAAGACGGCTGCGGTGCTCAGCTGTACGGCGTCGTGGCAGACCGCTCTGATGTATCTGAATTACAAGGCGTCGCCGCTGGACAACATTTCCTACCGCGCGGAGTTCGTTGACGACTATCAGGGGCAGCGCACCGGCACCAAGACCCGGTACATCGAGACCGGCATCGGCTATCAGCACTGGTTCTCGCCCCAGATCGAGGTTCGGCCTGAGGTTTCCTATTACAGGTCGTTGGATGCATTCGCATTCAACGGCAATGCGAACCTGGGCATCCCGGCCAACCGCAACTACGCCATCATCGGTTCGGCGGACATCATTATTCACTTCTGACGTGTGGGAACGCCGGCGACTCAAACCAGTGCAAAATTGGAAGCAAAACTCGCCCGCCATGACGACAGGCATCCGAGTATGTTGTGGAATGTCTGAGCAATTGAGAATTTCTGCAACCTGAGGACTATTTTTAGTATATGTCCTTGGCTGGAAATGACTCTTTGACTTCTAAGAAACTGCCGTAAGGTTCATGTAAGCTCGATTTGACTCCCCAACAAATCGAATCGAAGGTGGGACCTAGGGGAAGCAGCCGAACGTCAAGTCTTCAAACGCCAGCGGCGACGTTCGCGGTCGATTTTTCTGGTTTTGATCGCAACATCCAAGGCTGATTGGCATTTCCCACCAGGAGGAGCGAGGTCGCTAACCCAATGTGCGTATTGTCGATATGACACCCGATGCAACTCGGAAGTTGCGAAAACTGGCCATCGCTGTCGTGGTGATCGTGCTGGTCGGGGCGGGCGGCATTGGCGTCAAGCGCATGATGGCCGAGCGCGCGAAATCCCCTGAGGCAACAGTCCAGAGCAAGGGCGTCCTTCCGTTCTATGTGCCGACCCCCGCGGAGTGGGCCAGTCTTACCGTCGAGCCCGTAACGGAACGGGCGTTTCGCGCCGAGCACGCGACCGAAGGCAAGATCGCCGTCAACGAGGAAAGCTCGACGCCGATCTTCTCGCCCTTCGCCGGGCGCGTGACCAAGCTTCTGGTGAAACCAAGCGACGTGGTCGAGCGCGGACAAATACTGTTTGTCGTTGAAGCCGCCGACACCGTGCAGGGGTTGAATGATTTTGTCGCGGCATTGAGTGCTTTGAACAGCGCGCGCTCCAAGCTCAACCTGGCGCAGATCGTCGAGAAGCGCGCCAACGATCTCTACGCCGGCAAGGCCGTGCCGCTGAAAGACTGGCAGCAGTCCCAATCCGATCTGATAACGGCCCAGAACGACATGCGTTCGGCGGAGACCTCGCTGGAAGCGGTGCGTAACCGGCTGCGAATTCTCGGCCGGTCGGAAGAACAGATTGCGACTTTTGAGCAAACGCGGCAGATCAGCGCAGACACACCGATCCATTCGCCGATTGCCGGCACGGTCGTCCAGCGCAAGATCGGGCCGGGTCAGTTCATCAGCAGCGGCGCCACCGATCCGGTATTCGTCATCGGCGATCTTTCGACGGTATGGCTGACGGCCTTTGTCAGGGAGACCGAAGCCGCTGGCGTGGCCGTCGGTCAGGACATCGCGTTCTCGCTGCTCGCCATGCCGGGGACCCAGTTCAAGGCGCAGATCGACTACGTTTCGGCCGCGATCGATCCGACGACCCGGCGGCTGCTGGTGCGCGCCACGATCGACAACAAGGACGGCCTGTTCAAGCCGGAAATGTTCGCCAACGTGACGATCTATTCCGGCGGCGACCGTCCGGGAGTGGGCGTGCCAAAGCAGGCGTTGATCTACGAAGGTGAACGCGTGCACCTGTGGGTGGCTCACGACGACAAGTCGATTGAACTTCGCCAAATCCAGACCGGCCTGATCAACGGCGATCTGGTCGAGGTCATCTCCGACCTGAAGCCCGGTGAGAAGATCGTTACCAGAGGCAGCCTGTTCATCGATCGGGCGGCTACCGGCAGTTAAATCACGGCGAAATGTCTCTCACGCAATCCGGATCGAATGGATCGTCTCGTCGCCTTTGCTGTCAACAACCGCTTCATGATGGTGGGGCTGTTCGCCGCCGTGATTATCGGCGGGCTGGTTGCGTTTCAGCAATTGAACATCGAAGCCTATCCCGACCCGACACCTCCGATGGTCGATGTCGTCACCCAGAGCCCCGGGCTCTCGGCTGAAGAAATCGAGCGCTACATCACGATCCCGCTGGAGACCCAGGTCGCCGGCATCAAGAATCTGAAAGTTATCCGGACGATCTCGCTGTACGGCCTGTCCGATGTCAAACTGCAGTTTTCCTTCGACTACACCTACGATCAGGCGTTGCAGCAGGTGCTGAACCGGCTGTCACAGCTGGCGCCGCTGTTGAACAACGCCCAGCCGCAGATTTCTCCACTCAGTCCGATCGGCGAGATCTATCGCTATCGGCTGGTGGGACCGCCCAACTATTCAGTGCTCGATCTAAAGACGCTGCAGGACTGGGTGCTGCAGCGCCGTTTCAAAGTCGTGCCGGGGGTTATCGATGTCACCGGCTGGGGCGGCAGAACCAAGACCTATGAGCTTCAGGTCGATTTCAACAAACTGGTGGCGAACGGGTTGACGTTGCCTCAGCTGCTGCAGGCTGTCAGCAACTCGAACCTCAATGTCGGCGGCAACACCGTCAACATCGGTTCGCAAGCCGCGGTTGTGCGTGGTGTCGGCCTGATCCGGTCGATCGAAAGCCTCGCCAACACCATGATCACGTCGAGCAACGGCACGGCGGTGCTGGTCAAGGACGTTGCGAACGTCCAGGTCGGCGAGCAGCCGAGGCTCGGGATCGCCGGCGAGGATCAGGACGACGATATCGTCCAGGGTATCGTCCTGATGCGGCGCGGCGAGCAGAGTTCGCCGACCATCGCCCGCGTTGAGGAATTGGTTGCGACCATCAACGGTTCCACCATCCTGCCACCGGGCGTGCGGATCGAACGCATCTACGATCGAAAGGACCTGATCGAAACCACCACGAAAACCGTGCTGGAGAATATGGTTGTCGGCATCTTGTTGATCGTCTTTCTGCAGTGGCTGTTTCTCGGCGATTTACGCAGCGCGTTCATTGTCGGTGCGACAATTCCATTCGCGCTGTTTTTCGCAGTCAGCATTCTCGTGCTGCGCGGCGAGTCGGCCAACTTGCTGTCGGTCGGTGCGATCGATTTCGGTCTGATCGTCGACGCCACCGTCATTATGGTCGAGGCGATATTCCGGCGGCTGTCACATACTGAGCAGCTCTCGGAAGGCGAGCAGGCCGCTATCTCCGCGAAGACCATCCAGGACATGAAGCATCATTCCATCCTGACGGCCGCGGCCGACGTTTCCCGATCGATCTTTTTCGCCGCCGCCATCATCATTGCGGCGTTCCTGCCGCTGTTCACCCTGAGCGGCGTCGAAGGCAACATCTTCAGCCCGATGGCCCGAACCTACGCCTACGCCCTTGCCGGGGGACTGCTTGCGACGTTCACGATCACGCCCGCGCTCAGCGCCATCATTTTGCCGCGGCACGTCGATGAGACCGAAACCTTCATCATGCGCTTCCTGCATCGCATTTACATGCCGGTGCTGGTGCGCTCGCTCGCCAGCCGCCGGATCGTGCTGGCGGGAGGAGCTGGCTTGATCGTGATGACGGTCGTTGCGGCGCGGCTATTGGGCCTGGAATTCCTGCCGAAGCTCGAGGAAGGCAATCTCTGGATCAGGGCGACGCTGCCGCCGACCATCTCGCTGCAGGAAGGCAACACCTACGTCAACGAGATGCGCAAGGTGATTGCCGAGCGACCGGAGGTCGAGTCGGTGGTTTCGCAACATGGCCGGCCCGATGACGGCACCGATGCGGCGGGCTTCTTTAACGCGGAGTTTTTCGCGCCCCTCAAACCCGCCAAGGAATGGCCCGACCGGGAAGACAAGGACGAACTGACCGCGCGGCTGCTGGAGAAGTTGCAGGACAAGTTCCCTGGCGTCGAGTTCAATTTCTCGCAGTATCTCCAGGACAACGTCTCGGAAGCCGTGTCCGGGGTAAAGGGAGAGAACTCGATCAAACTGTACGGCAACGACCTGCAGGCGCTCACCGATACCGCCAACAAGATCAAGGCCCAATTGGCCACGGTGCAGGGGATTACCGACCTCGCCGTTTTCACCTCGCTCGGCCAGCCCACGGTCCAGATCGAGATTGACCGGGCACGGGCCGCCCGTTACGGCCTGTCGCCTGGCGATATCAATACCACGATCAAGACCGCGATCGGGGGCGACAGCGCCGGTGACTTCTATGAACCCGGCAGCGACCGCCATTTCCCGATCATCGTTCGGCTGGCGCCGCAGTACCGCAAGAGCGCCGAGGCGATCCAGAACTTGCGGATCGGCGCGCAGGGACCGAACGGCATCACGCAAGTGCCGCTCAGCGAGGTCGCGACCATCAAGCTGGTATCGGGAGCCGCGTACATCTATCGCGAACAGCAGGAGCGCTACCTGCCGATCAAATTCTCGGTGCGCGAACGCGATCTTGGCGGTGCCATCCAGGAGGCCCAGCAGAAAGTCGCGGCGAACGTTCCGTTGCCGCCGGGGTCACGCGTCGAGTGGGTGGGCGAGTTCGGCAATCTGCAGGACGCCATCAAGCGGTTGTCGATCGTGGTGCCGATCAGCCTGACATTGATCGCGATGTTGATCTGGTTCAACTTCGGTTCCGTCGTGGATACCATTCTGACCATGAGCGTGATCCCGATGGCGGTGTTCGGCGGCATTCTCGGATTGCTGCTGACCGGCATTCCCTTCAGCGTCTCCGCCGCCATCGGATTTATCGCGCTGTTCGGCATCTCGGTGATGGACGGTATTATCATCATTTCCCAGTACAATGCGCTCATCGATGAGGGCATGGAGCGCGGCAAGGCGATCCTGCGCACCGGCGAACTGCAACTGCGACCGGTTCTGATGACGTGCGTGGTCGCGGGCATCGGATTGCTTCCGGCGGCGGTATCGACCGGAATTGGCTCGCAGGTGCAAAAGCCGCTGGCGATCGTGGTGGTGGCCGGTATGATGCTCGCACCCATCGTCATCCTCGTCACCTTGCCGGCGCTGATCTCGATGTTCTCGCGGCGTAGCCGGCCCGGCCCGGTCACCGAAGGCCATTTGGCACCGGCGGAATGATGGGCCAAAGTGGATGGTCAAGGTTGTGAGTAGCGTCGTGCCAGAATGCTCCCGGATTGCCCGCAGGACAGGGGTCCCGCTGGCGTGGCTGATGCTGTGCCTCGTTGCCATCGTGTACCCGGCGGCGATCGCTTCTTGCGCCGCCGAAACCTTGCCGGAAGCCCTGGCGAGGGCTTATCAGTCGAGCCCGCAACTCAATGCGGATCGCGCCCGGCAGCGCGGGGCGGATGAAAACATACCGCAGGCGATGGCTGGCTACAGGCCGCAGATCATCGCGAGCCTGGGCGCCGGGATGCAGGCAGTCCGCAACCTGTTGCCCGACAACAGCATACAGGGCGCGACCCTGCGCCCGTGGATGATCGGCGTGACGGTCACCCAGGTCTTGTTCAACGGCAACAAAACCGCCAATAGTGTTCGGGTTGCGGAATTTCAGGTCCAGTCGGGTCGTGAGGCGCTGCGGAATACCGGCCAAGGCGTTCTGCTGGACGCCGTGACCGCCTACATGAACGTGCTCGCCAACCAGGCGCTGGTCGAGGCACAGCGCACCAATGTCGCGGTGCTGCGTGAAATCCTGGCGACGACCAAAAGGCGCCTGGACGCGGGTGACGTCACGCCGACTGACACCGCGCAGGCCGAGGCGCGGCTGAGCCGGGGGCTTGCCGACCTCAACGCGGCGGAGGTCGTGCAGGCCATCAGCAAGTCAACTTATGAGCAGGTTATCGGCCAGGCTCCGTCACAACTGGTTGCGGCCGCAACGGTAGATCGCCTGTCGCCGGGTACGCTTGCCACGGCAACAGAAACCACCACCCACGAGCATCCGGCGGTTCTCGGTGCTGGCTTCGATGTTGACGTGGCCCAAACGACGATCAAGGTCGCGGAAGGCAGCCTGCTGCCGACAGTGGCGGTTCAGGGCAGTGCCAGCCGATCCATCCAGTCGGATTCCACGCTTGGTACCTACGGCACCGATCAGGCTTCGATACTGGGACAGATCAACGTTCCGATTTACGATGGCGGCACTGCGGCCTCGCAAACCCGTCAGGCGAAGGAACTGGCATCGCAAAGCCGCATGGTTCTCGAGCAGGTCAGAAATCAGGCGCGAACGGCGGTCGTCAGCGCGTGGGTGTCCAATGAGGGAACCAAGATCGCGCTGACGGCGGCGGAATCCGAAGTGCGCGCGGCTGACATTGCCCTCCGGGGGGTCCGGCGCGAGGCGGCAGGGGGGCAACGCACGACGATCGATGTCCTCAACGCGCAGCAGGATCTGACCAACGCCCGGTCCAGGCTGATTCAGGCGCAGCGCGACCGGGTGATCGCATCCTACACCTTGCTGAGCGCCGTCGGACGGCTCGACGTGCACACCCTCAATCTCAACACGCCGGACTATTTGCCCGAGGTTCACTATCACCAGGTGCGGGATGCGTGGCATGGCGTTCGTACACCTTCGGGTCAGTAGGGCATCGGCAACGATGATCATTGGAACGAAAGGGATCAGAGTTCCGACCGGTGCTGCGGTGGTCATTTCAGGTGATCGAGATTTGTGAAGGCGAGGGGCCATCCGCGGGCGGCCTCACACTCCGGGGAATACCATGACCGAGCACATTATTGTCGCTGACGAAGAATCCACCCGCACGATCACCATGAGGCGTCCGGAAAAAAAGAACACTTTGACTCAGGAAATGTACCTCGCCATGAGCGAGGCGATCGACTCGGCGCAATCCAATCCGGCAATCCGCTGCCTGATCCTGACCGGCCGTTCAGGGGTATTCACGGCCGGCAATGATATTGGAGATTTTCTGCAGGCGGCGACCGCAAAAGATGACGTGGCCCGGCCCAGAAACGCGGTCATCTTCCTGCAGTCGCTGGTGAACAACAAGAAGCCTATCGTTGCAGCGGTCGATGGCATTGCCATCGGTATCGGCACCACCATGGTTTTTCATTGCGACTTCGTCATCGCGAGCACGACGGCGACGTTTTCGTCCCCCTTTATTCAGTACGGCCTTGTCCCCGAGGGCGCCTCAAGCCTGCTGCTGCCAAGAATGGTGGGTCACCAGCGGGCTTTCGCCATGCTGGTGATGGGGCGGGCCATGAGCGCTGAAGACGCACGCGAGGCGGGGTTCGTCAACACGGTCGTTGCGCCGGGCCATGCCATCGTCGAGGCCCGAAAGGTCGCGCGCGAGATTTGCGCGCTGCCGGCGGACGCAGTTGCGGTTTCCAGAAAGCTGCTCAAGCTGCCGATAGAGGATATCGTCCGCCGAATGGATCAGGAAGATCATCTCTTCCGCGGTCGGATGCGTTCACCCGAAGCGATCGCAGCATTTCAGAATTTCTTTAATCGCAAGAAGAAGTAGTTACGCGTCGGCGGTCGCTTCACGGCGAGGTCGTGTTGCGAAGGTGCCGAATTGCGTCAGTCATGCGACGCTGCATGAATTCCCGCGGATGCAGCCAACAGCGATCCGGACCTGCGCATTCCGGTCAACGGGAGCGGCGCCACCATCGGGCGCTACTGACATTTCATCCACTTCCAACGTGTTGAGCTCCCTCGGCGACTTGAGAGGTCTTCGCAAAGCTTAGAGGCGGAGCTCGCGAACGGCATTGTTCGAATTTTCAGCAATTCGCTGCCTGTGTGCGGTGCAATAGAAACATATCTAAGCAAATCGGCAGTTTTTCGGGGGTTTTATATTTTTACTATATGAAATTTCGCGGAATAACCTCTTGGAATCATGTGAGGTTCCCTAGTCACGTAAGCTTGGTGTAAGTTCAATGCTGTATCGCAACATAACAAGCCTAATCGCAGGATCAGGATGAGGTGTTGTTGTCGGGGCGCCGCCTATCGTTGGGAGTAGTCAAGGTGAACGTTTTCAAAGGCCTATCGAGACGTTCTCGAGTGGTTCTTCTTCTCGTGATTGCAATCGGCGGAGCCGCGTTATTCTGGGGTAGGGGTTTCATTGGCTTTGCCGACGGCCAGTCGGAACGGAAAGAGCGAATCGCTTCTACGGCCGTCGATCAGCCAGGCCCCGGCAAGTCAGACGACGCGCCGGTCGTCGATTTGTCGGAGAAGCAGGCGGGCTCGCTCAAGGTCGGTCCGGTCGCATCGCGCGATTTTGCGATCCTGAAGACCAGCGTTGGCACCATCGACTTCAACGAGAACATGCTGGTCCAGGTATTTTCCCAGTATCCGGGCAAAATCCTGAAGGCGTTCTACAATCTCGGCGACGAGGTCAAGCAGGGCGATATCCTGTTTACGATCGACAGCCCCGATCTGCTGCAGGCCGAGTCGAACCTTCTGGCCAGCTCAGGCGTTCTCGAATTGCAGAAGCGGACGCTGGCGCGCGTCACGGGTCTGTTGAAAGCCGGCGGCAGCGCCCAGAAGGACGTCGATCAGTCGACGTCTGACGAGCAGACCGCGGAAGGCAATCTGAAGGCAGCCCGAAATTCCGTTCGCATCTTCGGCAAGACGGACGAGGAGATCGACCGGATCGTGGCCGAGCGCAAGGTGGACTCCACCCTGCTGGTTCCCAGTCCGATCGCCGGCAGGGTCGTCGCGCGCAGCGCGGCGCCGGGATTCCTGACCCAGCCGGGCAATGCGCCTGCACCGTTCCAGATCGCGGATTTGTCGACGATGTGGATGTTGGCGAATGTCATCGAGACCGATGCGCCGGCCTACAAGCTCGGCCAGGACGTCGAGGTCAGGGTGCTCGCCTATCCCGACACGGTGTTTAAGGGGCATGTGACGCAACTCGGGTCGATGATCGATCCGAATTCCCACCGGCTATTGGTGCGTTCTGAAATCGACGATCCACAGCATCTGCTGCGGTCCGGGATGTATGCGAGTTTCGTGATTCATGTCGGAAGCCCCGTGCGTTCGCTGGGGCTGCCCGACACCGGCGTGGTCAGGGAAGGCGACGGGACGATGACGGTGTGGGTGACCGGGGACAGTCGCCGTTTCGTCAAGCGCACCGTCAAGGTCGGCCTGCAGCAGGACGGCTGGACCCAGATACTGGAGGGGCTTCAGCCGGGCGAAACCGTCGTCATGGACGGGGCGGTCTTCCTGAGCAACAAGCTCCTGTTGGGCGACGCCGGCTGAGCGGCACTGGGCGCGTTAATTCAAAAACACACTGTGGGGTCTCTTGATTAAGTCGTTACTCGAGTTCGGTCTGACGCGTAGTGCGATCATCGTGCTGGGCCTTGCAGTGTTCTGCACGGCCGGACTGATCGCGTTTTCGCGATTGAACATCGAAGCCTATCCCAACCCGGCTCCCGTCATTCTGGAAATCACCGCCCAGGCGGCGGGTCTGTCCGCCGAGGAGATGGAGAAATACTACACGATTCCGATGGAGGTCGGCCTCTATCCAACGCCCGGCGTCGTCAACATTCGCTCGACGTCCTTTTATGGCCTGTCCTTCGTCCGCGTGACCTTCGCCTATGGCGTCGACTTCTATTTTGCGCTCTCGCAAGCGTCGGTCAGCCTGCAGCAGAATATCACTCTGCCAGGCAATCTGGTGCCTACGATCCAGCAGTCGAGTCTGGTCGGAGAAATCTACCGCTATCAACTCGTCGGTCCACCGCATTTTGGGCTGACCAATCTGCGGACATTGCAGGATTATGTTGTTACCCGACGTCTCCTCACCATTCCCGGAGTGGTGCAGATCAACGCCTGGGGTGGGACAACGAAGCAGTTCAACGTCGATGCGGACCTTCAAAAGCTGGAAGCCTATAACATTACGGTTCCGCAACTGATTACTGCGCTCGGCAACGCCAATATCAACGTCGGTGGCCGCGAGATCACGATCGGACAGCAATCGGTCAATATTCGCGGCATCGGGCTGGTCGACAGCGGCGGCGCCGACGATGTCACCAAGGGATACAAGGTTCAGGATATCGAGAACGTGGTCCTGACCCAGTCAGGCGGTCTTCCGATCCAGGTCAAGAACGTCGCGACGGTTTCGGTTGGCTACGTCCCCCGGCTCGGAATCGGGGGCAGGGACCACGATGACGACGTCGCAACCGCCATCGTCGTGATGGGGCGTACCCAGCACACCAACGACATCATTCCGAAGGTGCAGGCCGCGGTCGAAAAGCTCAATAGCGACGGCAGCCTGCCGCCCGGAGTCAAGATCGTTTCCTACTACGACCGCAGCTCATTGGTGGGGGTAACCACCCACACCGTGCTGCACAATCTGATCTTCGGCTGTCTTCTGGTTTTCTTCATTCAGTGGGTTTTCCTGGGCGATCTGCGGAGCGCCATCATCGTCGGCGCAAATATTCCATTCGCGCTGTTCTTCGCCATCATCATCCTGGTGTTGCGCGGGGAAGATGCGAATCTTCTGTCGCTCGGCGCGGTCGATTTCGGCATCATCGTCGACTCGGCGGTGATCATGATGGAAAACATCTATCGAAACTTTCAGTCGACCCCGGAGCATCGGCAGACACTCATGCGCCATCTCTCCGAAGGTTATTGGGGACCGGATCCAACCTCGGCGATGGGACATAAAACCGCGAGCCAGCGATGGACGGAGCGGTTGCGGATCATCTTCGTCAGCGCGCTGCAGGTCGACAAGGCGGTGTTCTTCACCGCGGCGATCACGGTGACCGCCTTCGTGCCGTTGTTCACGATGCAGGGCGTGGAAGGCCAGATCTTCGGGCCGATGGCGCGGACCTACGGCTACGCCCTTGCCGGCGCGCTGCTCTCGACTTTCACGGTGACGCCGGTCCTGGCTTCGTTGATGCTTCCGAAGCACGTCGAGGAAGTCGAAACCGTGATCGTGCGGGCCTTGCGCGCGACCTACACGCCGGTGCTGCGATGGGCGCTGGGCAACCTGAAGTTCGCTGTGATCCTCGGCGTCGTGTTCATGGCCATGAGTTTCATGGCGGCATCGCGGCTCGGCAGTGAATTTCTGCCCGCATTGGAGGAAGGCAACTTCTGGATCAGGGCTTCGCTGCCGCCCACAATATCGCTCGATGCGGGCACTGAAGCGACGCGTAAGATGCGCGATATCATGCTGAAGCACCCCGAGGTGCTAACTGTCGTATCGCAGCACGGGCGGCCGGACAATGGCAGCGATGCCTCGCCGTTCTCGAATGTCGAATTGTTTGCGCCGCTCAAGCCGTTCGATGAATGGCCCGCGAACCTGACCAAGGAAAAGCTGACGGAAGAATTGCAGAATGAGTTCAGCGAGGAATTGCCCGGCATCGGGTTCAACTTCTCGCAATACATCCAGGACAATGTCGAAGAAGCGCTGTCGGGCGTGAAGGGCGCCAATTCGGTCAAGATCGTCGGCGCGAACCTGGAGACGCTGGAAAAGCTCGCCACCCAGGTGATGGCCGAGATGACCAAGGTCCAGGGCGTTGCCGACCTCGGAATATTTCATTTGCTGGGGCAGCCCAATCTCAACATCAGGGTCGATCGCGAAAAAGCCGCGCGCTACGGCCTCAATACCGGTGACGTCAACACCGTCGTTCAGGCGGCGCTCGGCGGCACCACCGCCACGACCGTGCTGGAAGGCGACAGGCAGTTCAGTCTGGCCGTCAGGCTCGATCCGAAATATCGCAGCAGCGTCGACGCCGTTCGCACCGTGAAGGTCGGCTATCAAACGCCGGCCGGCACCAATGCCTATGTGCCGCTCAGTGAACTCGCGGATATCAGTATCGATACCGGCGCATCCTTTATCTATCGCGAACGCAGCCAGCGCTTCATTCCGATCAAGTTCAGCGTTCGCGGCCGTGATCTCGGCAGCACGGTCGCCGAAGCCCAGGACCGGGTCGCCAAGGCCCTCAAGCTTCCGAACGGCTACCAGATCCTCTGGGCCGGCGAATTCGATGACCTGCAGAACGCCAAACAGCGGCTGATGATCGTCGTTCCAATCACGCTGCTCCTGATCCTCGTTTTGCTGTATGGGTTGTTCAACTCCCTGCGCGACAGTCTGCTGGCCGTGGCCGGAATTCCGTTTGCGATCGGAGGCGGGTTGATCGCGCTTTATCTTGCCGGACTGGACTTCAGCGTTTCCGCCGCAATCGGCTTCATCTCGCTGTTCGGCGTCGCGGTGATGGATGGCATTCTCAATATCACCTATTACCGCGAGTTGCGGATACAGGGCATGGAGATCGCCGAGGCGGTGTTCCACGGCGCCGAGCAGCGGATGCGGCCGATGTTGATGACCGCGCTGTCGGCGGGCGTTGGACTGTTTCCGGCGGCGATCTCCCACGGCATCGGAAGTCAGGTACAACGTCCCTTGGCGACCGTGGTCGTAGGTGGCATGTTCATTGGTCCTTTGCTGTTGCTGGTCGTAGCTCCCGCGCTTCGCATGATATTCCTGTCGAAAGACAGGCGGATCTCGACAAGCGAAGGCGAAGCCGCTCCTGCGGCCGAGGGCCGCCTGGAAAGCTGAGTGGGAGCCGTGGTGTCGAGCGTTCTTGGGGATTCGACCATATGCTGTATCTAGGGCGATTAGATCGTCGGCCGCAGCTCGACGCGCCAGATCGAAGATCTGCCGTTCGCAAGCGTGCCGTCGTCACGCTCGCAACGCTTGCGGGGTTGGTATCGATCGCAGGCTGTGCGGTCGGACCGAATTTCCATCCCGCCGCGGTACCTGACGTCAACGGCTATGTCCCCGGCAAATTGGCCTCGCCCAATCCCGGAGCCGGCGAGCCACCGGTCGCCGCGCAGCACTTTGTCTCCGGCGCCGACGTTTCCGCACGCTGGTGGTCGGCGTTCAAATCCCCGCAGCTCAATGAACTGATAAAGCTGTCGGTCGAGCACAATCCGACGCTGCAGAGTGCCGAGGCTGCGATCAAGGTCGCTCAGTACAACGCCCTGGCCCAGCGCGGGCTGTTCTTTCCGCAGGTGACGGGCAATTCGACGTCCTCGAATCAGCTGTTTTCCAACGCCGGCACCGTGCTTGGGGCACCTCTCGACTCGGTGCCGCAGAGCCAATATTCGCTGGTGACCAACCAACTCTCGGTGTCGTTCGTACCCGATATCTGGGGCGGCAACTTCCGGGCCGTGGAGAGCCTGGATGCGACGGCGGAACAGCAATTGTTCCAGCTCGAGGCCGCCTATCTGACGCTGACGAGCAGCGTCGTTACGGCCGCGATTCAGGAGGCCTCGTTTCGCGGCCAGATCGCGGCGACCCAGCGGATCATCGTGATCGAGCGCAACAGTCTGGATATTCTTAAGCGTCAGTTCAATTTCGGACAGGCCGCTCGAGCCGATGTGCTGGCGCAGGAAGCCGCTCTCGCCGCAGCGGAAGAGTTGCTTCCGCCGCTCGATAAGCAGTTGGCACAGCAACGCGATCTCCTGACCGCCCTCGCGGGGCAATTGTCAGCGGATGAGATCCTGCAGAAGTTCGATCTAGCGCATCTCAGATTGCCGGCGAATCTGCCGATCAGCCTGCCCAGCAAGCTCGTCGATCAGCGCCCCGATGTCAGGGCGGCGGAAGCCCAAATGCACTCGGCGAGTGCGCTAATTGGCGTCGCGATCGCCGCTCGGCTGCCGAATATCGTGCTCACGGCCAACGGCGGATCGACCGGCTACAACTTTGCGCAGGCTTTCACGCCGGGCACCGGATTTTATACGCTGGCGGCAAGTGCGACCGCGCCCATCTTCGATGGCTTTACGCTCTATAACAAGCAGAAGGCTGCCGAAGCGGCGTTGGATCAGGCCGAGGCCCAGTATCGATCCGCCGTCATCACTGCATTCCAAAACGTGGCGGACGCCTTGCGTGCCATTCAGGCGGACGCGCGCGCGATGAAGGCGGCCCGGCACGCGGAAGATACTGCCAAGGCCAGCCTCGACATCGTCCAGAAGCAGTTGAACGCCGGGCAGGTCAATCAGCTTGCCGTCCTCAATTCGCAGCAGACCTACCTGACGGCCGCCGTCGTTCGCGTGCAGACCGAAGCCAATCGCCTGTCCGATACCGCAGCACTGTTCATGGCGCTTGGTGGCAACTGGCCAACCAAATGCACGACGCCGGATTGGCGGCAATGTGCGATGGAAGAGAACCCGATTCCGGTCGCCGTCTCAACCGCAGACTAGCTGCTGACGACTAACGCGAAGCGCGTCGCCGACCGCGAATCGCGTTTCACCAAGCGACGAAGGCGCAGAGCACTGACAAGGGCAGCACGGCAGGGCCGAGATACATCCAGGTCCGGTAGGCGCCGGGATCCTTCGGCAAGATGAAAAGATTGACGACGAACCAGATGCAGACGCCAAGACCCAATGCCACGCGAATCAGATCATCCGGCGTTTCATAAAGCGAAGAAAGCCTTTCGATCTGCGGGCTGGCGACGCGCGCGGTCAGTACCGTCAGAACAATGAGAAATACCGTGCGAACCAGTGTGCCGCTAATCCGGACGCTTGCAGGAACCATCAGCATGGCATCAGATTTATTTCCTGTGCCGGCTGGAATATCCATGTTGGCCATCGCACATTCCCTCATCATTGTGCTCGAAATGGTAACTCTCATCGCGCTGCAACAGCAAGTAGCTATTTTATTTTTACTTATCAAATCCAAGTCTTGCTTTTATTTCTATACAAAATGGCGGTACCACTTACCTTTCTCGGATGCGTTTCATGCTGCGCATGCGAAAGCTGCCCAATACGGCGTTGAAAGTGCCGGAATCATAGGGCTAACTGGCACCGGATGCGCCGTGCATTGCAGGGCGTTCGCACGGCCTCGGGTCAAAAAAGCATCATCTTTGAGGAGATACGCGTGATTGGCGGAAAGAAAACGATCGGGACAGTTGTCGTCGCCCTGATGGTCATGTCATCGCTGACCTTGCCGGCGTATTCCCAGTCAGCCCTCGGCAAGCGGCCTGGGAATGGCGGGTACGATGGACCTCCGGCCGAGAACAAGCCGAAGATCGATGAAAAGGCCTACAAGTCCGCGCTGGAGCGCATACCGGAGCCGGACAAGAAATACGATCCCTGGGGCGTCGCGCGTCCGGCTGAGCCGGCGAAGCCGGGTAAGAAATCAAACTAATAGTAGCGAGTCGCAAGGGACGAGCCGGCCCTGTTCTTGATCCTCGGCATTTTGCCGGCCGCATCGCGATTGCCGTTCGGTCCCTCTGGCGTGTTGCCGCCGCCCGGTCGAGGCGGATACCGCGAGATCCTGCGCCGTGGCCAAAAGATAACCAGCGATGGCAATTTTTTGACCGATGGACCGTTTTGCTGATTTTTCGTGCATCTGCTGATTGTTTCTTGCGCTTCTGACAAAGCGGGACCATCTTGATTTGCAGGGACAACGAGACGGCGAACAGGTCGTCGAACAGGAAACGCCAAGGTCTGTTCCGTTTGGGTTGTCTCGGACCGAATGGAGATGGCAATGTTGAAAGCTACGATTACCGGAACGCTCGCCATTCTTGCTGCGGCTGTACTGGTATCCGGGCCCGCCGCGGCCGGGGGAGGCGCGACGAGCGCGGCCTCGAAATACAGCCACACGAGCCAAGTCGCTGCCGTGCAGACCACCCGGCAGGCACCGCGGGACTTCGGGATTACCGAATATTCTTCGTCGTCTGCGCGACCGCACGCGGCCAAGCACCATTAACTGGGCACGCGTTCCGCTGGGTCGTCGACCCGCAGCAGGGCTGCGGCTATAGCCGGCGCTGGCTTGATACCGGTGCGCTGATCCCGTCTGCCTGACGCGGCGATTTGGGGGGAGTGACCCATGTCCGCGCCGTCGACAGCACTTCGGGCAGGAGGGCGTTGACCTCGTCCTTGGTCATGCCCGGGCGAATGCGCGGGTCGTACAGGATGTTGAGCAGATACTGGTCGTAGACGTCGAAGAATCCCATCTGGACGTCGTCGTTGAACATCGTCCACGGGACCGACCGGTCGTCGTTGATGGCCCCGAGCGCCTGCAGCAGCTCCTCGTAGGCGCAATCGTAGAAGGTGAAATCCCCCGCATCGACCGGCAGGATCACTTCGGCCCGCCGGATCCTGAATTGCTTGTCTTTGCCGATTCCGGACAGGCATTCCGGGCTCAGCGATCGCTGGATCTGCGCCGCCCTGTCGTTTCCGTAAAGCGAGCGAATGGTTCGCTTCAGGTTGCGTTCGGGAACGAGCCTGACCACGAAATTGGCGGCCCGGCGATCGTCGGTGACCGCCACATCGAGATGGTTCACGCGGGACCGGATGTCGGCAACGATCGTGGCGATCTCCGAACGGCGATCGGGCAGGCCCTTGCTGTCCACGAATATCCTGACCGGCTCATCGAACTTTCTGACGCGATCCGCCGGCGCACCGATCTGAAATTCGGCGTTGAACGCGATCTTGAAGAAGCCGTCCCTGATCTCGTCGTTGGTGAAATCGGTCCGCTCGGAGGCGCGCCGGATGCTGATGTCGGGGTTTTCCGCGTTGGCGGGACGGCTGCCGACGACGCAGACCATGAGGGCGGCCGAGACCAGGCCCATCACGACCAGTTTCCGGATCGGATGGGGACTTGGCGCTAAAGGAAACGCCGTGCCGGCCAGCGACACCTGATTGTCGGTAAAACTATGGAAAATCATAGGTTTGTCCCTGACGTAGCCCAGCCTGCCGCAGTCTCTTTGCCTTAAATAAAAGCAAGTTTCGTGCCGTCAGATGAGGCGTCGTCCCGATCTCCCGCCAATGTCGCCATCCGCTCGGCGGATCAGGCTGGCCGCGGCAATCAACATAGCGACCGCGCCATAGGATTTCGGGAGGGCAGGGACAGGCTTGTTATAGAAATCCCATAGGAGAAAAATCCGCTGTTGGTGGAATGGGTTACCGGCGGCTCTCGGGGGCGTAGCGTGGCCCGAGCCGCGATATGGAAAGCAGTCGGCCGTCGCGCCGGTCCTGCCGATGGAACTCTCCATCGGCAGGAAACCACCTCACCGCGATCCGAAAGCGGAAACGGGGGACAAGCCGCCGGCGTCATCCATTCTCAATGGAATCGGTCGCGCGGCCGCTCGGCCGGTCCCTGCGGGCCCTTCGGTGCCATCCCCGCCTTGATTTCATCGGCGGTGACGCGGCAGTCGCCGTTCTTGTCGAACTTCAGGAAGAACGGACTCGGCTTCTCGACGAATTCCTTGCGCGTGATCTTGCCATCCTGGTTTTCGTCAAAATAACCGAAATCGGCATCCGCCATTGAGGAGTCGGCCTTGCGGACCGTCTCGAACTCGGTGGGGTCGAGGCGCCCGTCGTGGTTTTTATCGGCAAATGTAAAAATCCGGTCGAGGAAGGCCTTGTATTCCTCGCAGGTGTAGACGCCATCATGATTGGTGTCCCAACTCGGCGGCCCGTCCTTGATCAGGGCGTCCTGCGCCGGTTTTTGGGCAAGAGCCAGCGATCCGCTCGCCAGCAGCAGCCACACCGCAAGCCCGATCCCTGAACCGGATTTTCTAACCACCATCATTCTCCTGTCTGTCTGCAGCCGACAGCTGCCGGCCGATCATATATCTCTTTGGTCTGGGTCGATTTGAAGCCCAACGTAGCGGCCGAAGAAACTCGCCGCGCCGGCTGCTCGGGTGCCGGTCGCTAACTCATCACCCGGCGCACATACGCGGCCCCTTTCGTCAGCACGCACATGTATGAATAGGTCTCTTCCGTGCCCGCCGCGACGGTGTCGACGTCGACCATGATGGGCCGCGCCTGGCCCTGCCACGTCGCCAGCATCGCTGCCGAAACAGGATAGGTTCGTGTTTTTCTTATGACGAGCCCTGAGATGTGCGGCAACGTTTCGGTGGCCTTCAGGATGCAGGCCCTGTTGTCGTCTGCCCGGCCGGGAGCGGCAGCCAGAAGCACTGTCGCAGCGATGATAGCCAGTTTAACGCGCATCAGGCCCCCGGCATTTTGAGAAATCGAAGCAGACCAGTCCGGCTCCTCGCGCGAAAGCCGCATCGCCGCACCCATCCAGGGCCATGATGAGGGCAATGGAACGCGCAATCAAGCCGCGATGTTCCGCGGGCCATTGACTATTCCAGATATATTATTTGGCGCAGGAAATTTATCTAAAACGACTCTGCCTCCTGAGCTCACTCAGCAGGACGAGAATCGAACTGCCGCAAAATGCGGCCTTTGCGGTTCGTGCGCGCCGGCGAGCGGATGTCGGCCGACCGCGCGCATGCAATCGAGATAAGTTTACCGCGCTATCGCGATACTCGCTTTAATCTGCATCGTGACATCGCGAATTGCTCTGCCGCGCCACCATGCCTAGCAGGTATTCGAATCATGAAAATCACGTCCCGTGTTGTGCTGCTATGGGTCGGCGTCGCTGCCGTCGCGATCGTAATTCCGCAACTGGCGTCGGCATACGAAGCTGACGGCGCTGCGTTGAAATTGGCGATGGGACCGACCAGCGCCCCTTTGAAAAACCAGGGCCCGTCGAGTACGGCCGACAAGACGGTTGCGAAATGCGACCCGACTGCCGGGACTTGCCCGAAGCCCCATCACCGTTCGAAGCATCGCAGCGCCGGCTCCGCCGCGCACTGAGGCTTGGGCTGGTTGGCCGGCATGAATATTGCTCCCGTTCTATCCAGGCCGTGCACCCAGGAGGCACCGGTGGGCGGCTAAGGCCCGGCGCACGCTCATACCCGGCAAGGGTGCGTCGGGCCGCCTCCAAGCGACTGCCTGCTGGCTGCGTCAGGGGTCACGTCAGACCCGACAGCGCCCCCGCCGCGGCCAGCAGTGCGACCACGATCCATGGCGGCATCTTCCAGACGGTGAGCAGCAGAAAGCCGGCGATCGCCAGTGCGAAATCGCGCGGCGTCAGGACCGCGCTGGTCCAGACCGGGTTGTAGAGGGCGGTGGCGAGAATGCCGACCACGCTTGCGTTGGTGCCGCGCATGGCGGCCTGGGCGGCAGGGCGCGTGCGCAGTGCATCCCAGAACGGCAGCATGCCATAGACCAGCAGCATGCCCGGCAGCAGCAGCGCGACGAGGGCAATGGTCGCACCGGCCAGGCCGTTCGGCGCAGGAACCATCACCGCGCCGAGATAAGCGGCAAAGGTGAACAGCGGTCCCGGTACCGCCTGCGCCAGGCCATAACCTGCGAGGAATGCCTCGTTGCTGACCCACCCCGGCGCGACGACCTGGGCCTGCAGCAGCGGCAGCACGACATGGCCGCCGCCAAACACCAGGGCTCCCGACCGGTAAAACGCATCGAACAGAGCGAGCCCCTGAGAACGTGTCGCGGAAACGACGACCGGCGTGATCAAGAGAAGCGCTGCGAACAGAACGAGGGCAATGCTGCCGCTCAGCCGGGTGACTGGAAAATTCAGGTGCCCGGAAACCGGCGCGGTGTCGCCCCGACAGAGCCAGAGGCCCGCGCACGCGCCAAGCGCGATCGCGGCGATCTGCCCGAACGATCCGGCGAAAAACACCACGATCGCAATCGCGGCAAGGGCGATGCCGGCGCGGGCGCGATCGGGGGTGAGGCTTTTCGACATGCCCCAGATGGCCTGGGCGATGACGGCGACCGCGACCAGCTTGAGCCCATGCAGGAAACCCTCGGCGATCGGCCCGGTGAACGTGGCCGCGCCCATCGCAAAGGCGAACAGGATCAGGGCCGACGGCATCGTGAACGCGAACCAGGCGGCCAGCCCGCCGAGAAGTCCGTTTCCGCGCAGGACGCCCAGGGAAAAGCCGACCTGGCTGGACGCCGGTCCCGGCAGGAACTGACACAGTGCGACCAGGTCGGCATAGCCCGCCTCATCGATCCATCGCCGGCGCACTACCAGTTCGTCGCGGAAGTAGCCGAGATGCGCAATCGGTCCCCCGAACGACGTGATGCCGAGCTTGAGGAAGACCCGAAACACCTCGCCGGGCGAACCGCGCTCCACGCCGTTTTCCGAACCGCGATCTCGAGCGTTGGGCTTCGCGTTGGCAGCCGAAGAACCATCCATCGACTTAACCTCTTGCCTGTTCCATTGGTTGCCGCTGACCGGGAACGAATTTGCCATGGAGCCGCCGGGGAGATTGCGATGGTCCATCCGGCAAGATGCCCTGGCGGAGATCCGGCTTGAAGTTGACTATCGCAGTTCGATAATGAAATTCAACGGCCAGAGCGTTTTCAAGCGAAAGCCTGCCCCGGACTTGATCCGGGGTGGAAGCCGGTTCGCGCAAAGAAAACGCGTCAAATCGAGAATCCAGAGCCCGCTTCGATTCCATCGAAGCGGAAAAGGCTCTGCGGGAACGCCAGTTCGGAGAAGGCAGCATGCCGTTGGACCGTCGCGAACTCCTGCAAGGTGCTGCCAAGGTGGCCGTTTCGGCGGTGCTTCCCGGTTCGGCCCGCGCTCAACCCGCGGTCGGGGGTAGTTCCGGATCGCCGCAAGGCAGCGCCGATGCCACGATCCGGATCGGCAACGGGCTGGTCGAACTGGCGCCGGACCGCATTATCTCCACCACGACGTATAACGGGCAGTTTCCCGGACCGCTGCTGCGCTTCCGGCAGGGCCGGCAGGTCGTCGTCGATATTCAAAACGACACCGACAAGCCCGAACAGTTGCACTGGCACGGCCAGACCGTCGCGGTCGATGTCGACGGCGCCTCGGAAGAAGGAACGCCCTTCATTCCCGCGCGCGGCATGCGCCGCATCGCCTTCACGCCCGGCCCGGCCGGATTGCGTTTCTATCATACGCACCTCACCCCCGGCGCCGATCTGTCCGGCGGCCAATATGGCGGGCAGGTGGGCACGGTTTACATCGAGCCGAACAGCGATCCGGGCCGTCACGATCGCGAAGTGTTCCTGATGCTCAAGGAGTTCCAGCCGGCGCTCAGTCGCGGCGGCGACATGGCGATGGATTTTCTGGCGTCGGCGACGCGGGTCAAGGCGCTCGAAGAGGCCGGCGAGGCCGCGATGCGCGCCTCCTTGGCCAAGGGAATGCCACACGGTTTCGAGGTCGGTTACAGCCTGTTCTCGATCAACGGCCGCATGCTCGGCCATGGCGACCCGATCCGCGTCAAGGCTGGCGAGCGCGTCCTGTTTCACATC
>Ga0182014_10000660_pt1 | contig 46584 bp, 42 predicted proteins | sample 612S2DmetaG_FD_120489 | JGI IMG/M metagenome (GOLD analysis project Ga0182014, IMG submission 120489) | Permafrost microbial communities from Stordalen Mire, Sweden - 612S2D metaG | ecosystem: Environmental > Terrestrial > Soil > Wetlands > Permafrost | place: Sweden: Stordalen | collected... | reverse complement strand
TTCTCGGGCAGGGTTCGACCATGGTCGAACCCTGCCCGAGAAACTTCCTCTACCTGTAAAGGATGTGTGGAGACAAACTGTAAAGCATGTCTGGAGACTTGACAGCTTTAGCCGTGCCGTAAACTCAATCAAACCAACGTGGCCTTTAGCCCCCGAGGGAAGCTTCGTTCCCTTATACCATTCATGAAAACGCTCTGATAGTTGATCGCTTTCAACTGATACGAGGCGCCAGTGAATACGGGCAAAAAAACTCTGGTCATGGGGTTGGGCAATCTCCTGATGGGCGACGAGGGCGTCGGCGTGCACGTCGTACGCGCTCTCGAAGCGCGCACTCTGCCTGAAGGTATCGAGTGTCTGGACGGCGGCACGGGCGGCTTCACGCTGCTGGGAGCGCTTGAAAGCGCCGATCGCATCGTCCTCATCGACGCGGCCGCCGACGGCAATCCGCCGGGAACCGTGACGCGCACCACGCCCCGTTTTTCCAGGGACTATCCGCCTACCCTTACCGCGCACGACATCGGCGTCAAAGATCTGCTCGACGCCTTTTATATCCGTGTCGGAGAGCGGGAAATCGTGCTCTACGCCATCACCATCGATCCCCAGCAGCCGATCTCGACGCAGCTCTCGGCCCCTATCGCGCGCGCCGCCGCCGTTGCCGAAGGCCGCATCTTCGAAGAACTGCAAAGCCGCACCGCATCGGCGCGAAACGAATCTCCGGTAGCTACCGTCTAAAGCTGCAATTTAGTTGAAGCCATCAAGCTGCTTGGTGAATCCAAGCAACAAAGGAGTACTGCGTCCATGGCGAAGAAAATTGCGTTCATTACGGGCGGAAATCGCGGGCTGGGCCTTCAAACTGCGTTGGAGCTGAAAGACGCGGCCACGGTCGTGATCGGTGCGCGAAATCTGGCGCAGGGCAGGGAAGCACTCGAAAAACTGCGCGCGGCCGGCGCCGAAGCCGACCTGCTCGAGTTCGATGCGACGCTGCCGGCCAGCCACAAAGCCGCATACGAATATTTCGATTCGCGTTACGGCCTCCTCGATATTCTCATCAACAATGCGGGAATCTCCGGCGGCACTTTTCCCGGCACGGGTCCCGAGCACTCGGCCGGCGAAGTGCCGATAGATCTGTTGCGGCGGGTCTTTGAAACCAACTTCTTCGCGCCGGTGGCGCTCACCAAAACGCTGTTGCCGCTGCTCAAAAAAAGCGCGGCTGCCCGCATCGTAAATCTATCGAGCATTCTGGGTTCGCTTTCGCTCCAGGCCACGCCCGGCTCGCCGGTTTACGACTCCAAATCCTTTGCCTACGACGCTTCAAAAACGGCGCTCAACGCCTTCACCATCCATCTGGCCTACGAGCTGCGCGACACAAAAATCAAGGTCAACTCGGCCCATCCCGGCTGGGTCAAGACCGACATGGGCGGCCCGCAAGCGCCGATGGATCTGAACGAGGGCGCTAAAACCGCCGTAGCGCTGGCCACCTTGCCTGAAGACGCTCCTACCGGCGGTTTCTTCCATCTAGGCCAAACTCTGCCCTGGTAAAAAGCTGCGAATTGAGCATCAGAGAACACAAGTAGACCGGAGCGGAAAACGCATCGGCGCTTGCCAGCAATAGGCTTCGCGTGACAACCTTTAAGCTATCGCATAAAGTCCAAAAATGGAGGAGAGCAGCAAACGCCATGCCGATTCAAGCCACTGAAAAGATCTGGCACAATGGAAATTTGATCCCTTGGGAGCAGGCGACGATTCACGTAATGAGTCATGTGATTCATTACGGATCGAGCGTTTTCGAGGGGATTCGTTGTTACAAGCAGCCGCACGGAGCGGCCATCTTCAGGCTGCCGGAGCACATGCAGCGCATGCTGGATTCGGCAAAAATCTACCGCATGGACCTGCCATTCACACTGGAAGAACTGTGCGCCGGCGTGGTGGATCTGGTCGAGGCCAACGGCGTGGCGCCGTGCTATATCCGGCCGATCGCATTGCGCGGCTACGGTGAAATCGGCGTAGACCCGACCCGATCGCCCATCGAGGTCTACATCGCGGATTTCCCCTGGGGCAAATACATTCCCGGCCACGGCGGCGCGGACATTTGCGTCTCAAGCTGGAACCGGATGGCGCCCAACACGATGCCATCGCTGGCCAAAGCGGCGTCGAATTACATGAACTCGCAGTTGATCCACATGGAAGCCGAAGTCAACGGCTACCAAGAGGGGATTGCGCTCGACGTGCACGGCCTTGTAAGCGAAGGCTCGGGCGAGAATGTCTTCGTGGTGCGCAACGGCGTGCTGTTTACCCCGCCGCTCGCCAACTCGGCGCTATCGGGAATTACACGCGACAGCGTGCTGACAATCGCCCGTCACCTGGGACTGCCGGTGACCGAGCAACCGCTTCCGCGCGAGCTGCTCTACATCGCCGACGAGGTCTTCTTCAGCGGAACAGCCGCCGAGGTCCAGCCGATCCGTTCGATCGACCGCATCACGATTGCCGACGGCAAGCCGGGCGAAATCACCCAGAAGATCGCCGATGAATTCTTCGCCATTACCAGCGGACTGAAGCCGGATCGCTTCGGCTGGCTCACGCCGGTCAAGATCAATGTCGACGAGCCGGTCAAGGCATAGAAGCGCTTTTAAAACAAATCGCCTGTGGTTGTAGAGTAATTTTGAAGGGGCACGACTTTAGTCGTGCCGCAAGGAACCCTATAAATTAAGGGCTTTAGCCCCCGAGGGAATATCCTTCCTCCCTATCATCAGGCGATTTGCTCTAAAACAAATTCCACGGCCCTTCGGTAAACGCCGGAGGGCCTTTCATTTACGCGACAATCTTAATCGGTCTTTAAAGCTGGCCGGTTAAAATTCCGTTATGGTTATCCGCTTCCGTATGCAACGCGTGCTGGCAATGGCGATCGCCGCCGTGGCCTTCGCCATGGCGATTACGCCTCAAATCTGGGGTCAGGTTTATGCCGGACGCCCCAAGCTGATTGTCGTCGTCGTCATCGACCAGTTTCGCGGCGATTATCTCAATCGCCATCGCACCGACTTCGGCGAGCGCGGCTTCAATCTCTTCATGAAGCAGGGCGCATGGTTCACCAACTGCTATTACAACTACGCCAACACTAAAACGGCTCCGGGGCACGCAACCATCGGCACCGGCGCTTACACCGACGGCCACGGCATCGACTCGAATGAGTGGTGGGATGCGGCGCGCTCTTACGACACGCCAGTCAGCTCGGTTGAAGATGAGCGCTACCAGCTCGTCGATCTGCCGGCCTCCTCGCTTCCCGCCAATCAGCCCGGCGCGCCGGAGTGGGCCGCGAAGTTTGTCGGCGGCGCATCGCCCCTGAGTTTGCGCGCCACCACGCTGGGCGACGAACTGCGCCTCGCGACGCAGGGCCGTTCCCGCGTCTTCGGCATTTCTCTCAAAGATCGCGCCGCGATTCTGCCGGCTGGCCAGTCGGCCAACGCCGCCTATTGGATCGACGATGCCAGCGGCCAGTTCACCTCCTCGACCTATTACATGGAGCACCTGCCGCAGTGGGTGCGCGACTTCAACTCCAGCGACCGCATCGCGCAGGCCGAGCGCGAAGCCAATGTTGACGCCTCCACCACGCAGTTTTTCGAATTAGTGGGTTTAACGCCGGCGGCCAACAGCTACGAACTGGATTTTGCCCAGGATCTGATCGAAAAAGAAAAACTGGGGCAGAACGGCGTCACCGATCTGTTGACAATCTCGCTTTCGGCCAACGATATTCTCGGACATAAATTCGGGCCGGATTCCGAGTACGAAGACAAAATGATCCTGAGCCTCGATCATGATCTGGATGGATTTTTCTCGTGGCTGGACCAGAAGATCGGCCTCAATAACGTATGGCTGGCGCTCAGCGCCGATCACGGCGTAGCCCCTGTTCCCGGTGAAGCGGCCAAGCTCGGCATCAATGCCTACGCCATCAAAATGCAGCCGCTTTATAAGGCGGTGAATAACAAACTGAATGAACGCTTCTCGCGCGGCGGCAAGCACGTCAGCTACCTGCTGCCCGATCCGGATCAGTCCGTCGGCAGCTACGATCTGCCCTACATCGTGCTCGACCAGCGCGCCTTCAAAAAAGCGGGCGTCGATGAAAAAACCGCTGAAGAAGCCGTGGCCGAACTGTTGCCCGAAGCCGTAGCCAGCCAAGGCCAAAATCCACTGCCACAGCTTCATGATTCCGTCCCGCCACAAATCTTCCATCCCGCGCAGCTACGGCTTGATCCCTCGCCGCGCGTCCAGCACGTATATACGCGGCTGCAACTCCAAAACGGACAATTGCCGCCCAGCGAGTTCGGCCGGCAGATTGCGCACAGCGTCGCCGACCACGGCAACTGGTACGTCATGTTGCTTCTGGACGCCTACCAGATCTCCGGCTCGGGCCAATTGGCCGGCACCACGCACTTCAGTCCGTGGAACTATGACCGGCATGTGCCGCTGGCTTTCTACGGCCTGCCCTTCAAGCCCGGCGAGTATGATGTAGCAGTAGAACCGGTGGATCTGGCGGTGACCTTCGCTTCGCTGGCGGGCGTCAATCGTCCCTCCGCGGCGGTAGGTCGCGTGCTCGACGTGGCGCTCAAACCGGCCGCCTCCTCCGGCCAATAAACGCCCTTCTCATGCTTGGGCCGCAAAGGAAGATAGCCGCGCCGTGAAACCAGACATGAAAGTCTCGTTCGCCGGAATCGAGTTGTCGAATCCGGTGATTGCCGCCAGTGGAACCTTCGGTTACGGCATTGAGTTCGAGGAGATCGTCTCGCTGGAGCGGCTGGGCGCCATTGTCACCAAGGGCATTTCTCTCGAGCCGATGACCGGCAATCCCGCGCCGCGCATTGTGCCCACGGCGGCCGGCATGTTGAATGCCATCGGCCTGCAGAACATCGGCGTTGAGGAGTTCGTCGCGCGCAAGCTGCCGCCGATGAGACGCCATCCGCAATGCAAAGTGATCGTCAACGTCTTCGGCGCGACGGTAGGCGAATACACCGGCGTCATCGAACACCTGAATCAGGCCGACGGCATCGCGGCCTATGAGCTGAACGTCTCCTGCCCCAATGTTCATGACGGCGGAATGGCCTTCGGCGCCGACGCCGGCTCGCTGGAATATCTGGTGAACCGCGTGAAGGCCGTCGCCAACCGGCCGCTGATCGTCAAGCTCACTCCCAACGTAACTTCCATCTCGCACATGGCGCGCGTGGCCGCCGACGCCGGCGCCGACGCCGTCAGTCTGGTGAATACCTTTCTCGCCATGGCCATCGACGTCGCCACGCGCCGTCCACGGCTGCACCACGTAACCGGCGGCCTCTCCGGGCCGGCGATCAAGCCCATTGCCCTGCGCATGGTTTATGAAACCGCGCGCGCGGTCAAAATTCCCGTCATCGGCCTGGGCGGCATCATGACCGCCGAAGACGCCGTTGAATTTCTGCTTGCCGGCGCCACCGCCGTCGAAATCGGCACCGCCAACTTCGCCGATCCCTGCGCCTCCGAGCACATCGCCCTCAAGCTCGAAGCCTGGTGCAAAAGCCACAATATCGATCGCGTCGCCAGTTTAACCGGAGCGCTGGAAGTGCCGAAAACAGAGGACGACGCCGAAGCGGGGAACGAGCCAGCTACAAACGCTTAATGAAGGCCAGCGCCTCGGCCAGTTGCGGAAAACGCGCTTCATCGGCCTTGAACTCGCGCGGATGAACCGAGCGGCGCAGCCCGCGCATCCGCACCGGATGCTTCAAGTGCAGCATCTCGTGGTACAGCAAATACTCCAGCGCATAACGAGGGCTTGACGGCCTGTCAAAAACGCGGCTGACGACGATCGTGTTGTGCGCCGCGTCGTAGTGGCCCAGCAGCCGTTTGGCCACATGCTCGCTCCACGTCAAATCGGGCCGGCCCAGCAGACCGTTGAAAAATCTCCGATTAAGCGAGTCGAAAACCTCTTCGAGATTGTAGAAGCGACCCTCGGGACCGAAATAGTATTTTGCTCCGCGCACGTGCCGGATCATTTCGATCTGTTGCGTAACGGCGTTGCTCGAAGCGAAGCGCTTGTAGCGCAGGTTCTGCCTGCGGTCGATCGGCCGGCGATAGAGCTTGGCCAGCAGAATATGCGCGATGGCGTGGATTACCTCTTCCGGCGCGCCTTCCAGCAGGTCCGAGAGGCTGACGAAAATTTTGCTATCGCGCAGCCGGATCGTGGTGTTCAGCGAAGTGAATCGCTTCAACCGAACCTGAATCGACGGCATCTCCGCGCGCGGACGAAGCGCGCGATACTCCAACTGAAAAATGGAAACGAAGTCGATGGCCACCACTCAAGAGAATAACAGTGCACGGCAGTGGACAGGGAACTCTACGCTGTTGCTATTGCTATTGGATTAAATGTCGCGTCCATTTCGGCATTTGCTAATGCCTGTTCACTGTTCACTGTCCACTGTCCACTTATTTCGGCTCCCAACGCTCCTGACCATTTTCGTTCTTGTGCGCTTTAAAGTAAGCCTCCTGGTCGGCTGTGAGTCGTTTGGTTTGCGCGGCAAGGTCGTCGAGGCTCGCGATTCCATCTTTTAGCGAAATCTCAAAGCCTGGCTCGCTCGGCAATCTCTGTAAAACCTCTTGCCAGCGCAGAACCGCTTCGTTCATTCCCTTGAGCGCGAGGCGAATGTCCGCCTTGCGCTCGGCATAAACATCCAGATTCGTATCGAACTCATCGGCGAGCGCGGCAAAATCCTCAAGCTCGTCGTCAATGCGCCGCGCGCGCGCCGCGGACCTCGTGCGCTTGACCAGTCCTTTGATCGTGTCGGCATGTTCGTCGAGAAATTTGATGTAGAGATTGACGCGAGCCACGGGATCGGTGCCGGCTTCGGCGATCTGGTCTTGTTGCTTTTCTGTCAGCGGCTCGCGCTGCTGGCGTTGCGCCGGTATCGACGCGACCAGCAGCAGCGCAAAAAAAATGGCGGCAAGAGCGCGCATAACGGCAAGCCTCCGCGAACTCTATTCAAGCACAATTTTAAGAAACGATAAACGAGAAACTCGGTACGTGACCGCTCAAATTTGTGCCATCGAGGGTGCCCCCGGTCTCGATTTTGAAACCTGGGAACCACAACGCTAAGATGCAAAATCATCCGGTCACAGGCCTAGATCGATGCCGAAAGCCCGATGCCGAAAACCTGGTGCGCATATAGATAGTTTGATGACACGCCCTAATACCAATGCCCAGATGCGGTTACTTGTCGAAGACCTGCAACATGGCGGCGTTTTGCGCCTGGCTGACTTGGGCCAGCGTTTGTTCAACCAATGAGCGATCGTCGAAACTGCCGGCGTGAAGCATTTCGTTAAGCCGGAAGGCGGTGTGGCCGAGCAGAATCTCGGCGTTCTTCAGGCGCTTGTCGTTGTTGGCCAGCGAGAGATGAATCTTCTGCGCCACGCGCTGCACGCGCTTGAGCAGATCACCCGCCTGGGTAAAATCGCCGGCCGCGTACTGGTGAATGCTCAGCTCGGTCAACTGTTGAACAAGCTCGGCGTAAAGAAAGCATTGCTCGCGCGGTTGCGCCTGGTTGGCGCGCGCCTCCAGCGCATCGATGCTCTGCTGGCTGGGCGCGGAGTGGCCGCGCGAAGATGCGCAGACCGGCCCGGCGGCGATGCCCATCGCAAGTATAACGGCAATCGAAATCCAGCTTCGCATCAGGCGCCTCCACCGTGTGGCTCGGTCCTTGAAATGTGACCATCGTAGTCGCATTTCGCGAACGGCTGCAAGCGAGAAAGGCTGGAGCGAAGCGGGGAAGAACCGGTTGGGTACTGAATGCTGAAGTTGGTCCCGGAGAGGGAATCGGCTTGTTAAAAAATGCGGCCGCAAACGCGCGCGCCGCTATCTGTAGCTCTAAGCAGGTAGCGGCGCGGCATCTATTTTCTGCCGAGAACTTGCATTCGCTGGCGGGCCTGCCACTCCTGATTGGGCAGCTTGCCAGCCGCCGCGTCGAGAAAGCGACGATAGTAGACGATGGCCTGATCCTTCTGGTGCAGGGAATCGTAGGCCGTGGCCCACAGAAAAAGCGTGGATGAGTTTTCAGGCAAGGATCGCGAGCGCATGGTGAGCGCGTGGATGGTGACGTCGGGGCGCGAGATGCGCGAAGCGGCAAAGGCCAGCCCGCTCCAGCCGTCGGCATTGGCCTCATCGATCTGCGTCGCCTGCTCGAAGGCCGTGTAGGCCGGCGCGAATTGCAACTGATGAACGAGATTCTGACCATGCGCCACAAGCAGCTCCGCGTCTTGCGGCGTCGCGGCCAGCAGCGCAATGTCCAACTTGTCGGCGCCGGCGTAATCGCCGGACTCGGCCAGCACGGCGGCCAACATGCGCGTAATCGCCGCATCGTTGGGATGCGTTTCGTGCAGCTTTTGCAAAAGCGGCAGCGCCTCGGCCTTGTCCTGATCGGCCAGCACGGTGGCCAGTTGCGCCGTCAGCGCGGGGTCGTCGGGCAACTTGGCGAGCGCATCGTGAAGCAGGCTTTCAGCCTCGGGGTACTGCTTGCGCTCGATCAGTATATGCGCCAAACCGGTGATGGCCGCCGTCGAATGCGGATCGGAGGCCAGTACGCGGCGATAGGCGGCTTCGGCGGCGCTCTGCTGCCCGGCGCGCTCGGCCAGTTCGGCGGCCAGCAACGTGTCATCGGCGGTTTCTGGCGTCAGCTTGAGCGCTTCAAGCAGATCGTTGGAGGCGGCTGTTGCGTCGGTTGCGCGGTCAATGCGCGCCAGCGCGCGCCATGCGCGAGCCTTCAGCACCGCATCGGCCTCGAGCGCAACTGCCGCGGCCAGCTCGGGACGAGCCTCCGTGAGTTTGTCCTGCCGCGCTAACAGCAATCCGAGCGAAAGACGCGACTCGAAAGATTTTGGATTGGCCTCGGTCGCGCGGCGATAAAACGCCGCCGCCGCATCGGATCGGTTTTGCGCGTCGGCTACATAGCCGGCGTCAAAGAGCGCGCGTGCGTCACCGGGATGCGCGACAAGCCATGGATCGAGCTTCTCTTCGGCGCTCTTCCAATCCGAATGCGCGATGGAGGCCTCGGCCTCGACCAGTTCGCTGGGCACAGGTGGCACTTGAACGGGCGCGGAATTTTGCGTAGGCGCGGCAGCGGAACTTTGCGTAGAAGCAGCGGCGGAATTTTGCGTAGGCGCGGCAGCGGAACTTTGCGTAGAAGCAGCGGCGGAATTTTGCGCCGGCGCGATGGCGCCAAGCAGCGCGAAAAACAGAGCGGTACAAATAAAACGCGACACGGAAAACCTCATAGAACAGTGTAACGGGCGCAACTCACCAGAGGCCTCGCTCTCGCGTAAAATGGTTGCAAGCGGCGCGTCACAAATGCTCACCATGCGCGCCGCCACTCAATGGAGGCAGTTCGATTGCAGGCGGCGCATTCTCAATCTGATTCTTCTCAATCCGCTTCTCCTGGCGATCCGCTCGCCCGCGGCTGGGCCGCTCTGCCTGATTCCTATCGCATTCCCGATCGCGCTCCCTCGCTCGACGAGGCTCTGGCCTATTGCCGCCATCTGGCCGAAACGCATTACGAAAACTTCCACGTCGCCACTTGGTTTTTGCCCAAGCCGCTGCGTCCGCACTTCCATGCCATCTACGCCTACTGCCGCATCTCAGACGATCTCGGCGACGAGGTTGGCGATTCCGCGGCGGCACTCGCGCTTCTCGACCTCTGGGGCCGCGAGCTCGATGCCTGTTACGAAGGCCGCGCTCGCCATCCGGTCTTCATCGCGCTGGCCGAAACCATTCGCGCCTGCTCCATTCCCAAAGAGCCCTTCGCCGATCTGCTCGTCGCCTTTCGCCAGGACCAGACCGTCACCCGCTACGAAACCATGCAGGATCTGCTCGGTTACTGCCGCTACTCGGCCAATCCCGTCGGGCGGCTCGTGCTCTACGCCTGCGGTGAGGTGAACGAAGAAACGCGTGAAGAAAAATTCCGCCTCTCCGACGCCACCTGCGCCGCGCTTCAGCTCGCCAACTTCTGGCAAGATGTGCGCGTGGACTTCGCCAAAGGCCGCGTCTATCTGCCGCAAGCCGATATGCGCCGCTTCGGTCTCTCCGACGAAACCATCGCCCAGGGCCGCGCGACCGAAGAGTTTCGCGCTCTGCTGCGGTACGAAGTCGACTACGCCCGCGCGCTCTTCGCCGAAGGGCTGCCGCTGATCGGGCAGGTCAGCCGCGAGCTGGCTATCGATCTCGACCTCTTCAGCCGCGGCGGCCTTGAGATTCTTCGCGCCATCGAGCGCCGCAATTACGACGTGCTCTCGGCGCGGCCGGCCATCTCCCAACGCACCAAGCTGGCGCTGGCCCTGCGCGCCATCGGCGGCATGGCGCTACCTTTTCTCCGCCTCGGCTCGCGCCCAACAAGGAAGGTTGCTTGACCGCTCCCAACCCCACTTCCGATCCGAATCTCGCCGACGCCTACGCCGCCTGCCGGGCGATTGCTAAACGCGAAGCGAAAAACTTCTACTACGCCTTTGTCGCGCTGCCGCCCGAGCGCCGCAACGCCATCTGCGCCATCTACGCCTTCATGCGCCAGGCCGACGATCTGGCCGACGACGAAGTGCTCTCGCGCGAAGAGCGCCGTCTCCGGCTCGATTCCTGGCTTGCCCAGTGGCGCAAAGCCGCGGCTGGCGAAGCGACCAGCGACGCGGCCTTTCTCGCCGTCCGCGACGCCACCACGCGCTTCAAAATTCCCCTCACGCTCCTCGACGAACTCGTCGCCGGCGTCACCATGGATCTGAACCACGCCGCCTCCGATCAGCCCGACACCTACGCCACCTTCAACGAGCTCTATCACTACTGCTACCTCGTCGCCTCCGTCGTCGGCCTGGTCTGCATCCACATCTTCGGCTACAGCAACGAGCGCGCCGAAAAACTCGCCGAAGAAACCGGCATCGCCTTCCAGCTCACCAACATCTTGCGCGACGTGGCCGAAGACGCCGAGCGCAATCGTGTCTATCTGCCGCTCGATGATCTGGCCAAACGCGGCGTCACTCTCGATGCGCTGCTGCATCATCCCGCGGCCACTCCGCCCACGCGCTGCGAGCGCCTGCTCTTCGCTTCCGTCGCCATGCAAGCCGAAACCTACTACCGCTCCGCTCGCGAGCTGCTGCCGCTCATCGCTCGCGAAAGCCGCCCCGCGCTCTGGGTGCTGGTCACCATCTACCACGCATTGCTCAAGCGCATCGAGCGTGCCGACTACGATGTTTTCACTCGGCGCGCCAGCGTTCCCACCGCGCAAAAGCTCGCCATCCTCGCCTGCGGCCTCCTTCGCATGGCCTGGGCCCGCATCGCCGCCTAGCTCCGTGACCGCTTGAACTTGTTCCATCAAGGGTGTTCCCGGTCTCGATTCTGAGACCGGGGAACCACAACACGCAGGATAGGAATCATCCGGCCACGGTACAAGCGCTCGTCTTTTTTGCGAATTTCAAATTCGCCTCGCCCGCCATACGCTTTTACCGCTTTTTATGCGCTAAGCTGGTGCGAGAGGCCATTTCATGCGCCTGCGTTCCCTTACCTATAGGATCTTCGCGCTGGCCCTGGCTGCGCCGCTAATCTTGGCTGCGCCGCTCGCCCTGTCGGCGCAAAATCTCGCCTTCAATCCGGCTCTGCCGCTCACGCAAGTCCACAACGCACCCAACTCTGCACAGGCGCAGAAGCAGCATTACGTCGTGCTGGTCTCCCTCGATGGTTTCCGTTGGGACTACGCCCGCCGCGACAACGCCGCCCATCTGCTGGCCCTCGGCGCGCAAGGCGTCTCGGCTCCCGATGGCATGTACCCCAGCTATCCCTCGCTCACTTTTCCCAATCACTACACGCTCGTCACCGGCCTCTATCCCGAGCATCACGGCCTGGTCGCCAACAACTTTTACGATCCCGCGCGCGACGATCGCTACTCCATGTCGAACCCCAAAACCGTCAACGATGGCTCCTGGTACAGCGGCGTGCCGCTCTGGAGTCTGGCCGAAAGTCAGGGCATGCGTTCGGCCGTCCTGCTCTGGCCCGGTTCCGAAGCCAAAATCGCCGGCTTCCGCCCCTCTTACTACGCGCTCTTCGACAAAACCCAAAGCTCGCCCGAGGCTCAGCAGGCGCGCATCGACGACGTCGTAGCCCTCCTGCATCTCTCCCCGGCCGACCGGCCCCACTTCATCGCCGTCTATCTCTCCGAGCCCGACCACGAAGGCCATCTCTACGGTCCCGATGCACCGGAAACCCGCGCCGCCGTGCGCAAAATGGATGCCTGGGTGGGCAAGCTCAAGACCGCGCTGGATTCCACCGGCCTGCCCATCGATCTTGTCGTCGTCAGCGATCACGGCATGGTCAAAACCAAGGGCGATTGGATCGACCTCGGCGACTTCGCCGATCTGAAGGGCTTTGAAACCGTCGGCTACCTGCTCTACGGCAAATCCGAACCGGATCGCGCGCGCGTCTATACCCAGCTCAAAAAGGCTTCGTCGGAGTTCGTCGTCTACCGCCGCAAAGATCTTCCTGACGGCCTGCACTTCAGCGACAATCCCCGCGCGGGCGATCCGGTCGTCGTCGCCACCGGACCCTACGCGATTCGCGCCGGCGATTTGGGGTCCGGCCAATCCAATCGCCCGCCGCAGGCCGGCATGCACGGCTTCGATCCGCGCCTGCTGCCCGAGATGAAGGCTATCTTTTTCGCCGCCGGTCCAGACCTCGTCGCAAGCAAGACTCTGGCCCCTTTTGATAACGTTAATTTATATCCATGGATAGCGTATCTGCTCGGCCTCAAGCCTCCGCGGAACGACGGTAGCTTGAATATCTTATCAGCAACGCTGCGCAACGGTAGCGCTGAAACGGATAAATAGAGATTGGAGAACAAATCACTATGAGTTTAGTTTTAGGAATTGACGGTGGAGGCACCAATACCCGCGCTTCCATTGCCGAAGACGATCGTGTGCTTGCCTATGCCAAGAGCGGATCGATCAAGCGGCTGCGTGTCGGCGCCGAGGTCGCCGAAGAAAATTTACGCAAGCTGCTCAAAGAGGTCTACGCGCAGGCGGGCGTCAAGAGCCTCCGCGCCGCCTCCTGCGGAATAGCCAGCTCGACCATGCCCGGCATTACCGAATGGGTTACAGCCGTCTTCCATGACTTTTCCGTCGAGCGTTCCGAGGTCGTCGGCGATGAGGTCATCGCTCTGGATGCGGCTTTTCACGGTGGTCCGGGAATCCTGCAAATCGCCGGCACCGGCTCCAATACCATTGGCCGCGCCGCCGACGGCACTCGCGAATCAGCCGGTGGTTGGAGCTCGCGCCTCGGTGACGAAGGCTCCGGCTACTGGATCGGCGTCAATTCGCTTCGCCGCGCTCTTCATGCCCACGATCGCGAACAACCCACGAAAATTCTCGATGCGGTCGGCAAGCTCTGGGGCACGCACACCGTCGACGAGTTGGTGAACATCGGCGACAGCACTCCAGGGCCGGACTTCGCCGCCTTGACCCCCATCATCGATGATCTGGCCGAAGCTGGCGATCCGGTGGCCGTAGACGTTCTACATCAGGCCGCCTCTGACTTGATTGAGTTCGTGCTGCTCGTCCGTGAAAAACTGCGCCGCAAGCACAACATCGTCGGCGAAGTTCCCGTCGCCTGGACTGGTAGCGTCATCGAGAAGACTCGCCTGGTGCACGAAACCTTCTTCGCCGGCCTGCACGCCGCCGCGCCGCAAATGCCCGTCGCCACAAATGCGGTCGTCTCGCTCGACGGCGCTCTCTGGCGCGCCAAACGCCTGGCGCAAACCAACTAGAACATTTTCACCGATGGTGTAGTGGAAATGATGGTGTAGTGGAAATATGGGTGCCCCATTCTAGCCGCGTTCTTGTTCTTTGCGGCTAGGGTGGGGTGCAAGTCAATCAATACTCCGATATATAAGCTCTAAGCGGCGGAATAACTCGCTACCGTCTCGCCATTCCGAATCGCCGCGATCAACTTGCCGCGCTCGTTAACGACGACCATATTGGCCTCGCGTCCAACCGCCAGCTTGCCCACGCGATCGGCAAACCCGGCCATCGTCGCCGGATTCACCGTCAGCAGTCGCAGAGCCCGCTCGAGCGGCGCATCGGTAAACTCCACAAAGTTGGCCAACGCCCGATCGAGCGTCAACACGCTGCCGGCCAAAACGCCGCGCGCCATCGCCCGGCCATTCGCCACCTGCACCGGAAAACCGCCCAGATGGTACTCGCCGTCGGGCATTCCCGCCGCGCTCATCGCGTCGGTAATCAGAATCGCCCGCTCCGCCCCCTTGGCCCGCCACCACAGCTTCGCCATCTCCGGCCGGCTGTGAATGCCGTCGCAGATCAGCTCGGCGTAAATCTTGTCGCAGGTCAGCACCACGCCCAAAATTCCCGGCTCGCGGTGGTTCAGCGCGCGCATCGCGTTAAAGGTGTGCGTGCCGCTTGCCGCGCCGGCCTCGATTGCCGCATAAGTCTGCTCGGCCGTTGCATCGGAGTGGCCTAGCGAAACACGCACGCCGCGCGCTGTAGCATGGCGCACAAACTCCGCCGCACCTTCCAGCTCCGGTGCCACCGTCATCAAACGGATGTGCCCCTTGGCCGCTTCGTAAAAACGGTCGAAGATCGCCGGATCGGTCGGCTGCAAATACTCCTTCGGCTGCACGCCGCACTTGGCCGCCGAGACAAACGGCCCTTCCAGATGGATGCCGATGGGGAAGGCCGTTTGGTGGGCGGCCTTTGCGCTCTTCTCGATCTTCTCCGGATGCTCGATCAGATCTGCCAGGCCTTCAAGCGAGCGCAGCGTCGCATCCAGCGGCGCGGTCATCGTCGTCGCCAGATAGCTGCCCGTGCCGCGCGTGGCCAGGAACCGCCCGATCGTGCCCAGCGCCTCCGGCGTCGCTTCCATCACGTCATGGCTGGCCGCGCCGTGAATGTGCACGTCGAAAAAGGCCGGCGCGATTGTGGCTCCGGCAAACGGGCCAACTCCGCTCCCCGCCGACGCGGATTTCCCATCGGCATCGCCGCTGGCGATCGAGGCAATTTGTCCATCTTCAATTTCAATCACTGGATTGGCGAGCAACCGCTCGCCGTCCCAAAGGCTAGAAGCTGTAATTTTTGTGCGCATCACAGATTATCCTAGCAGCGTTGCGGCCAGGTACAAACCTGCGGGCAGGGAACTCCGGCCGCCGGTTCCAGGCCTCGGATCAAGAGATCCGCCTCAAGGCGCTCTGTCTCTTTTTATCTATATTTGCGCAATATGCCCAGCACGCGGCCTTGAATCGCCACCTGCGCCGCCGGCACATAGATCGGCTCCATCTCGAAGTTCGACGGCTGCAACCGAATCTGCGTTCCCTCGGGATAAAAACGCTTCAGCGTCGTCTCCGAGCCGCGCACCAGCGCCACCACAATCTCGCCATGATGCGCCGTCCGCGTCCGCTCCACCAACACATAGTCGCCGTCGATGATGTGCTCGTCGCGCATCGAATCGCCCCGCACCTCCAACGCGAAAACATCGCGGTTGCCCACCACATCGGCCAGCGAAATCGTCTCCTGCGTCTCCAGCGCCTCCACCGGCAGCCCGGCGGCTATCCGCCCGGCCAGAGGCAATCGCAGGCTCGAACGCGTCGGCGAGCCCGGTGGCAGAAGATCGATCGACCGGCTGCGGTTATGCACCCGATCCAGCAACCCCTTCTTCTCCAGGTTGGTGATGTGCTTGTGCACGGTCGCCAGGCTCTTCAGCCCCATTCCGTGCGCAATCTCCTCAAAGGAAGGCGAATAACCATTGCGGGTCACAAACGCTTCCAGAAAGTCCAGAACCTCTTTTTGCCTGCGTGTAACGGCCATGCGCGAATTATAGCGAATAAAAAGCGAACTGGGCGTTTATTTTTTCGAGAAAGTTTACCCTCTCGGCACATCTTGGGCCGCACGACGCCGCCCGTTTCCACCGTACAATCGATGCATGATCCTCGAAAGCTTTCCCGTCGGTCCTATCGCCTGCAACTGCACCATTCTCGGCGACGAAAACTCGCACGAAGCGCTGCTCGTCGATCCCGGCGCCGAGGCGCAGCGCATTCAACGCCGCCTCGCCGAGCTCGGTCTAACGGTCAAGCAAATTCTGCTCACTCACGCCCACATTGACCACGTCGGTGCCGCCTGGACGATAAAACAGGCGACCAATGCCCCTATCTTCCTGAATGAAAACGACCTGGAGCTACTTCAAATGATCGACACGCAGGCCACCTGGCTCGGCATTGCACCGCCAGAAGTCGGCTTGCCCGACGAAGGACTGGACGACGGCCAGACCGTCGGCCTCGAACACTACCCCGCCAAAGTTCTCTACACCCCCGGACACTCGCGGGGCTCGGTCTGCCTCTACTTCGCCGACCAAAAGCTGTTGCTCTCCGGCGACACCCTCTTTGCCGGCAGCGTTGGCCGCACCGACCTGCCCGGCGGCGACTCCAGCCAGATCATCCAATCCATCCACGCCAAACTGCTCCCGCTTCCCGACGACACAACCGTCATTCCCGGCCACGGTCCCGGCACGACCATCGGTGAAGAGCGAATCAGAAACCCCTATCTGCGCACCGAGATCTAGCGATGGTGTAGTTGAAATATGGGTGCACTATTCTAGACGCGTTCTTGTTCCTTGCGGCTAGGGTGGGGTGGTAAGTTAATCCAGCTCCGACATTTTCCCAGACGAAGCACGCACAAGCTATCACCATAAATATCATCATGATGCGATAGATACTTAAGCTTATACTTTAAGTATCTATCGCTCCTTGTTGCATTCTTGGTTCGTTCCTAAATAGTTAACAAAAATTCCTAGACCGTTACTGAATTCCAACTCCCCTCCCAACAGGCTCACCACCAGCCAGCCGGACTCCGGCATTCCGAAAAAGTATCCCGGATGAACCCATACGCCTTGCCCTAGAAGCTCCAAAGCTGTCTGCTCGTCGGGCTGAAGCGCCGGAATGCGCACAACGGCGTACCAGCCCCCTTCGGCCTTCAGCCGTTGAACTGCTGGCAAAGCTGCGAGTCCGCGATCGAGCGTCGCCAGATTGGCCTCAGTCCGCCGGCTGATCTGCTCCTGAATCGCAGCCCGGCTCTCGATCCACGACCTCATGGCCCACTGCACCGGCGCATTCATTGAAAGAAATGTATCGGCCACAATCTCCAGCCGTTCGAGAGCGCGCTTCCGCTCCGGTCCGGAGACGACAATCCAGGCCGCCTTCATCTGCGGCAGCCCGCAAATCTTGCTCAATCCGCTGACGACGAAAACCTGCACGCCCTCGAGTCCGCGGGCAAAGCTCCGGGGTTTGCCCCCCATCGCATAGTCCAGAAAAACCTCATCGACAATCAGCGCCAGCCCGTGCTCGCGGCAAAGCCGGCCCAGCGCCTCGGCCTCCTCGGGCTTGGTATAGTGCCCCGTGGGATTGTTCGGATGCACGATCACGACGGCCCGCGTCTGCGGTCCAATCGCCTGCCGCAACCCCTCGATGTCGAGTTGCCAGCCGCTTTCGTAGATCAGCGCGGCGGGCTTCAGCCGCACGTCATCGAGCTGCGCCAAAAACTCGAAGAGCGGATAGCTCGGCTCGGGAATCAGAATCTCGCTCCCCGGATCGCAGAGCAGACGGAAGAGAAAGCTATAGGCTTCGCTGGTGCTCGTGGTGAGCACAATCTGATCGGGATCGACCGCCGCGCCATGTTCGGCATAGTACCGGCAAACCGCTTCGCGCGCCACCAGCAATCCCTTCGGCTGCGGATCGTAATCGAGCGCCCGCCGGTCGGCCAGCGCATCAAGCAGCGCAGCCGGGTAATCGAAACCGCAGCGCGTCGGATTGCTGGCCGTAAGGTCGGCAATCGGCAATCCCGCCTGTCGGCGTGCCCGATACGCGCGCGCCAGCGCGGTCTCCTCCGCCTCCCAAGCCGTGCGTCGCGAAAATCCTATCGGCCCCGCCATCCTTCCTCCTTGGAACGCGCTTCCCTCCATCGGTGCACAATGGAAGAAGCGTCCCTTTTTCACGATACACGGGCGCCTGGAGGGGGCGGCATTGGCCTTGCGCGCGGTTCTTTTCGACTATGGAATGGTTCTTTCCGTGCAGCCTCCGGCCGAAGCGCATGCCGCGTTGCTTCGCCTCTCTGGCCTATCCGAGGAAAAACTGGATTCGCTTTACTGGGCCAATCGCCCCGCCTACGATCTGGGCACGCTCACCGGCGAAGGCTTCTGGCGCAAGCTCGCCCAAGACGCTGCGATCTCGCTGCCCCCCTCAACCATCGACGAGCTGGTTGCCTGGGACTGCCGCATGTGGATGGACGAAAATTCGGCCATGATCGCCTGGCAGCTTGCTCTTAAAAAACGCGGCCTGCTGACGGGAATCCTCTCGAACATGGGCGACGCCGTTCTCGCCGCCATGAAGCGCAAATTCGACTGGCTCGACCGCTTCGATCTGCTGGTCTGGAGCTACCAGCTTCACCTCGCCAAGCCCGATCCGGCGATCTTCCGCTACGCCCTCGGCAAGCTCAACGTCGCGCCGGCAGAGACGCTCTTCATCGACGACCGCACAGACAATGTCGATGCGGCCCGCGCGCTCGGCATACAAAGCCTGGTTTTTAGCGGCATCGAGCAGCTCCGCGCCGATCTCGTCGCGCACGATCTTAGCAAAGAACTCCCGCTACCGTAATTGCCCTATCGCGCCACCAAAAAGTTTCCGTAGCCGACGATCATCGTCGAGCCCACCAGCGTCAGCAGCGTCAGCGCCACCAGCGCCTTGGTGCGCAAACTCACGCCCTTCCACTCCTTGAGCGCAATCCCCCAAAGCGTGCTGAAGATGATGGTGCTGGCATTCAGCAGCGTCCAACTGGAAAACCTGTACCGGCCCATCTGCGACTGGCCCATCGTGTAGAAGAAAAACTGCATGTACCAGGTGAGTCCGGCCAGGGCGGAGAAGATGTAGTTGACGGCGATCGAGGGCCGCGCGGCCTCATCCGCGCCGGCGGGAACCTTTGTGTATTCGCCGAAGCTGCGATTGCGCAGATTCAGAATCATGCACCAGACGAAGTTGGTGAGGAATCCCCCCCAGAGCACGACCACCAGCGAAGGCAGCCCCTGCCAAACCGCGCCGCTGCCCTGCGCCAAGGTCAAAAGGTTGATCGGCGTACCGGCATCCAGCCCGAAGGCGAAGCAGGCGCTCATCACGCCGGCAAAGATGCCCACCGCCAGCCCCAGCTTCAGGTTGAACTCCTTGATAGCGGCCGTTTTCTGCTCGGCGGAAAGCTCTTTTTCTTTCGAGAGTCCCGCCAGTCCGGCAAAAACAATTCCCAGCAGGCAGACGCCAACGCCGGCAAGCGTCATCACACCCGAGCGCTGGGCCAGCAGTTGGCCAAACTGGCCGTGGAAGATCGGCGGCACCAGCGTTCCGAAGGCCGCGCAGTTGCCCATCGCCAGCGCCATGCCCAGTGACATGCCCAGGTAGCGCATCGTCAGCCCGAAGGTCAGCCCGCCGACGCCCCACAGCACGCCGAAGAGAAAGGTCCAGAAGAGTGTTGCCGGCGGCGTCGCTCGCAGCACGCCCACCAGATCGTGGGTCAGCAGAGAAGCCAGCACCCACGGCGCGACGATCCAGCTCATGAAGCCTGCAACCAGCCAATAGGTCTCCCACGACCAGTTGCGCACCTTGCGGAAAGGCACATAGAAACTAGCCGAGGCCACGCCGCCCAGCCAGCAGAAAAACACGCCTAAGATCGGATTCGCGCCCACAACCGTTCCTTTCCAATATGGCTCGCCGTCTTTTGCGCTCGCCCGGTTACTCCAGGTTCACGGTAAAGCTATAACTGCCCGCGGGGATTTCAAATCCCTTTTCGCCGCTCTTAACCAACTTGCTGGCCGCAAGCGGAAGGCCGCCTAGCTTGTACCGCGCGGCTTCATCGGCGCTGAGTTCGAGTCTTCCACTCGCATTGGCGGGAATCGTCACATGCCACTCGGCCGTAGCACCTTTCACCGTCCAGTCGGAGTGAATCGGCCCGTATACCGAGGCGTAATCGAAGGCAACATGTCCCAGCCGCGCGTCGAATACCGGATGCAGCACAACCGTGTGGAAGCCCGGATCGTTTGTCGTGGCGTCGATGCCGGCCGCGTAGCGGTAAATCCAGTCGGCCACCGCGCCATAGGCGTAATGGTTAAAGGAATTCATGCCCGGATCGGCGATCATCTGGTCGCCATTCCACCGCTCCCACATCGTCGTTGCGCCGTGCTCCACCATGTAGCCCCATGACGGATAGCGCGTGTTCAGCAGCAGCGTATAGGCCAGCTTGGCGTTGCCCGCCTTGGTCAACTCTTCCAGCAGATAGGGCGTACCCAAAAATCCGGTGCCGATCAGATCGTGGTTTGAATGAATTTTTGCCACCAGCTTTTGCGCCGCCGCCGCACGCAGATCGTCGGGCAGAAGATTCATGTGCAGCGCCAGCACGTAGCCGGTCTGCGTGTCGCCGGCTTTGTCTTTATTGTTGACGCTGGCCACAAAGCCGTCGGCGAGCACAAAACGCTTTTCAAAGGCAGCGCGAAGTTTCTCGAAGAGTTGCGCGTATTTTTCTTCCTCGGCCGCGCGGCCGGTGGCATGGGCCATCTGGCGCATCAACCTGGCGTCGTAAGCCCAGTAGGCCGTGCCAATCAGCGCCTGGTCCGTGCTGCCTTCAGGAGAGAGCCAGTCGCCGTACTGATTGCCCAGTTCGTGCTGCCAAAGGTAATCGGGATTGGCCGCTTCAATCCCCGCCAGATACTTCTCCATCGCCGCCCAGTTCTGCTCGATGACCGTGGCGTCTCCGCTCTGCAGCCAACTTGTCCAGGGCACAATCACGCCAGAGTCGCTCCATCCTGCCGCCTGCCCTTCATACGGCCGCCCTACACCCGGCGCAAAAATTCCGTAGTAGGAAGAGCCAATCTGCGTTCCCCGCAGGTCGGCGGCAAATTTGCGTGAAAAGGCCGCCAGATCGGTGTTATAGCTAGCCGCGCGCCAAAACACCTCGGCGTCGCCCGTCCAGCCCAGCCGTTCGTCGCGCTGCGGGCAATCGGTCGGCAGGCCGACAAAGTTCGACCGCTGCCCCCACAAAATATTGCTCCACAACTGATTCACCATCGCGCTGCCGGTCGCGAGCTTGGCCGCAAAGGGCGCATCGGTGTGCAGCACCACTCCCGCGACCGCCTCCTTTGCCGGCGCCTGCGGCAGCCCGGTCAGCTCCGCGTAGCGATAGCCGTGAAAAGTAAATTGCGGCGTGAACTCTTCCACGCCCTGGCCGCGCAGTATGAAATAGTCTGTCGCCTTGGCCGTACGCAGATTTTCGATATAGATCGTTCCATCGGGATTGAGAATTTCGGCAAAGCGCAGCCGCACCTCGGTTCCCGCCGGCCCTGTCACGCGCACCCGCTCCACGCCGGAAAAGTTCTGCCCGAAATCGTAGACATAAACGCCCGGCTTCGGCTCGGTAAGCGACTTGGCTTCCAAAACCTTTTCCACGCGGATCGGCGGAAAATCCTGCGCCACAACTTCGACCGGCGCTGGTTCGACGGTTTGCGCCGCGCTCCATCCCGATGCGGCAAAGCCCGCACTCTTCCAGCCCCTCTGCTCCAGCCGCGCGTCTTGTTGCTCGCCGTTATAAATCTCCGAGTGCAAAATGCTCGATGGCCGCGCCTGCCAGCTTTTGTCCGTCGCAATCCATTCCACGCTGCCGTCCGTGTGCTCGATGCGCAATTGCGCCCGCAGCGCCGGCGGCGTGTCGCCGTAGTTATTCGCCTGTTGGAACCACTCGAGCGAAGTCGAGTACCAGCCCGGAGCCAGCAGCGCGCTCATCGCGTTTTTTCCTTGCGCGAGCAGCGCCGTCACGTCGTAGCTCTGATAAACCGCGCGCTCGCGGTAGTCGGTCCAGCCCGGAGCAAGAACCTGATCGCCTACGCGCTTGCCATTCAAAAAAATCTCGTAAGCGCCCAGCGCCGTCGCGTACAGCCGCGCCGATTTGACCGGCGCGCTCACCGCGAACTCATGCCGCAGCGCTTTAACTGACTCGGGAATCCATGGATTGGCTTCGTCCTCCGAGCGCTTGCCCGAATGCGACTGCCAAAGCTGCGCCGGCTTCCAGGCCGCGTCGTCAAAATTTTTCGCCTGCCAGCCCACCGAGGCGTGAGTCGCCGTCTTCCACTCCGTGTCGCTTGAAAAACTTGTCCAGCTTCCATCGGCGTATTCCACCACCAGCGTCGCGATCATCGGCGGCCTGTCGTTAGGGTTGTCGGTGTAATGCACCGTCTCGATGGCGATCGTATTCGCCCCCTCGCCAAGCTGCCCCGTCGCTTCGGCGCGCACGTACTTCTTCCACGGCAATCTGCCCCAGGGCACCTGCGGACTGGCCTTCAGAATCTCCGCCCCGTTGATCCAGGCCGAAGCCGTATCCTCCGCGGTGGCGTAGAGCGCGGCAAAACGCACCGGCTTGGCCAGCGTTACCGTCGCGCGATAGGCGAAGCGCTGCTCGGAGATTTTGGCGTTGAGCGGCGTTTTCGCATCGGAACTGACGATCCACTCGGCTTTGGCGTTACGCTCGGCGGCCTCTTCGGCCGTTTCGTAGCCGATCCACTCGCCGCGCCAGGCCTTCTGATTCGGCTGATTCAACAGCCCGGTCTCCCACCAGCTCACGGCGCTGGCCTTGTACGGCTTGCCCGCCGCGTTCCATACCTTCACCCGCCAGTAGTAGCGCGTCGTCGGCTTCAGCTCCGGGCCGGCATAGGGGATCTCGATGGAAGCGGTTTGCGCCACGCGACCGCTGCTCCAAAGGTCTGCATGGCCGGCCGTCAGCAGGCTTGCCCGCGTCGCCACCTGAATTTCGTAGGCGGCCTGCCTGGCTCCCGGCGCGGAATCCCGCAGTTGCCAGGAAAACTTCGGCGCCGGATCGTCGATTCCCAGCGGACTCGCCAGTTGATCGACCCGCAACTCCACTGGCCCCGCTGCGGCAATCGGCCCCGCTGTCGTTGTGCTTTTTTGCGCCGCCAAATTCAATCCCGTCGCGATCAAAATCAATCCCAACGCCGCCGTCTGCATCATTCCGCTTTTCATCGTTTGCTTAATCCCCAACGAACAATCAATTTATGCCGTCGATAACGGCTCTTAGAGCATTTTCACCGCCATTTTCACCGCGTGGTGTAGTGGCAACATGGGTGCCCCATTCTAGCCGCGTTCTTGTCCTTTGCGGCTAGGGTGGGGTCAATCCATACTCCAAAATTCCCTTAAATGAAAGCCGCGGCCCGCGCGCGCTTCCTCCAATGAAAAAATATTGCAGGCGAAACCACCTTATGAAATACCTGCTCGCTTTGTCAATGACCTTTTGCCGGCTTCTCTAAACCGCCTCGATCCAACCAGCTAAACTTGATCTATGCCCCTTCGCCTTTACGCCGCCACCACCAACACCGGCAAGTTGCGTGATTTCCGCACCGCCGCCCAAGCCTATTCAATCGTCATCAAGCCCCTCCCCGGACTTAAAACAATTCCCGCGCCCAATGAAGACGGTGACAGCTTTGCCGCCAACGCCGCGCTCAAAGCCATCTACTATTCGCGCTTCGCTCCCGGCACTCTGGTTCTGGCCGACGACTCCGGCCTTGAAGTCGATGCCCTCAACGGCGCGCCCGGCGTTCACTCTGCTCGCTTCGCCATCGATGAAGGACTCGTAGCCTCTTCCGCCTCCAGCCATGAAATTGACCTTGTGAACAATGAACTGCTGCTCAAACGCATGGCCGGCATTGCCTCCACCAGACGAACCGCGCGCTATCGTTGTGTCTTGGTCGCCGTGCGCGACGGCGTTGTCTGCCATCAGGCCGAAGGCGCGGTCGAGGGTTTGATCCTCGAAGCTGCGCGCGGAACGGGCGGCTTCGGCTACGATCCCTTGTTCTATCTGCCAAAGCTGAAAAAGACCATGGCCGAGATCAATCTTGAAACCAAGTTGACTTTAAGTCACCGCGGCCGCGCCTTCGCCGCCCTGCTGCCATTGCTTGCAGCCTGATGCCCAAAGCGTGATACCGCTCGCTTGACTGCCTCTCCCGCTCCTTCAATAATGCAATTAGCACTTAGTTGGATCTTCCCCGATCCCCGGTAGTTTGCTTCATCAACGATTGCCGCTCAATCCGGCAATTTGGTCATTGATCGATTAGGAGCCATTTCCCCATGGCAACAGTCCATCCCTCTGGCGCGCCCCAACTCCGCCCAGGCATCGAGCCTTTGCGCGCCGCGCAAGGCTCAAGTTATATCTGGCGCAAACTGCATTCGCTGCTCGGCATTGTGCCCATCGGCGCTTTCCTGCTTGAGCATCTGCTCTCGAACTTCGAAGCCCTCAAAGGCCCCGCCGCCTACGCCGCGCAGGTTCGCTTTCTCAACAGCCTGCCCATGGTCCGTGTGCTGGAGTGGGTCTTTATCTTTTTGCCGCTGCTCTATCACGGCCTTTACGGTCTCTACATCTGGCTCCGCGGCAAATCCAATATCGTCTATTATCCCTGGGCAGGGAACTGGCTCTACACCTCGCAGCGCTATACCGGCCTGATCGCCATCGCCTTCATCTTCCAGCATGTTTTGCGTCAGCGCTTTCTCGGCGTCAGCCTGCCAGAAAATCCCGGCTTCGCTTTCCATAAAGTGCAAATGGAGTTGGCCAATCCCTGGATGGCCGCCGTTTATATCATCGCGCTGCTCGCCGTCTGCTGGCACTTCTCCTATGGCGTATGGCTCTTCGCTGCCAAGTGGGGCATTACCCCCGGCGAAAAGGCCCGCCAGCGCTTCGGCTATTTCTGCATCGCGCTCGGCTTAGGCTTGGCCGTCCTCGGTCTGGCCGGCGTTTGGGCCTTCGTCGGCCCCTGGTACGCCAACGCACCGATTCCCAGTTTTCACTAGAAGCTGTTTTTTAGCTTCTAGCTAGAAGCTAGGAGCTAAAAGCTAGAAGCTGCTTTCCTGAAAGGATCTTCATGGCGGCACCCAAAATCATCGTGGTCGGCGGAGGTTTGGCTGGTCTCTCCGCGGTCATTAAAATCGCCGAAGCCGGCGGCGCGGTTGACCTGTTTTCTATTGTTCCCGTCAAGCGCTCCCATTCGGTCTGTGCCCAGGGCGGCATCAACGCCGCCAAAAACCTTAAGGGCGAGGGCGACACCACCTGGCAGCACTTTGACGACACCATCTATGGCGGCGACTTTCTCGCCAACCAGACTCCCGTCAAGGCCATGTGCGAGGCCGCCCCGGCCATCATCGATCTGCTTGACCGCATGGGCGTGCCCTTCAACCGCACGCCGGAAGGGCAGCTCGACTTCCGTCGTTTCGGCGGCACGCTCTACAACCGCACAGCCTTTGCCGGGGCGACGACCGGCCAACAGCTTCTCTATGCCCTCGACGAACAGGTCCGTCGCTTTGAGGCCGCCAATAAGGTCAAAAAATACGAAGGTTGGGAATTTCTCTCCGCCATCATCGACGCGAAAGGCGCGGCCCGCGGCATCGTCGCGCTCGATCTGCGCACCATGGAGCTGAAGGCCTTTCCAGCCGACGCCGTGATTCTCGCTACCGGCGGCATCGGCGCCATCTTCGGCAAAAGCACCAACTCCGTCGTCTGTACCGGCTCGGCGCAATCGGCCGTCTTCCAGCAAGGCGCTTATTACGCCAACGGCGAGCTGATCCAGGTTCACCCCACCACTATTCCCGGCGAAGACAAGCTGCGCCTCATGTCCGAGTCGGCCCGCGGCGAAGGCGGTCGCGTCTGGGTTCCGCGCACCCCCGGCGACAAGCGTCAGCCCGAAGCGATTCCCGAAACCGAGCGCTTCTACTTCCTCGAAGAGTGGTACCCCAAATACGGCAACCTCGTGCCGCGCGACGTGGCCACCCGCGCCATTCACAAGGTCGTCTACCAGATGGGCCTCGGTCTCGACGGGCAGCACATGGTCTATCTCGACCTCTCGCACATCGACCGCCACACGCTCGAGCGCAAGCTCGGCGGCATTCTTGAAATTTACCGCAAGTTCGTCGGCATCGACCCTTGCGAACATCCCATGAGAATCTTCCCCGGCATGCACTACACCATGGGCGGCCTTTGGGTGGACTTCAACCAGATGACCAACATCCCCGGTCTCTTTGCCGCCGGCGAATGCGAGTATCAGTACCACGGCGCCAACCGTCTGGGCGCAAATTCGCTGATGAGCTGCATCTACGGCGGCTTTCTCGCCGGACCCAACGCCCTGGCCTACGCCAAATCCGCCCCCGCTCTTGAAGGCGACGGCGGCGCGGCCGCAGAGCTTGCCCGCCAGGCCGCGATCAACGCCAAGCTGATGGACAATCAGGGCGGCGAAAATCCCTTCAAGCTCTGGCGCGAGCTGGGCCAGACCATGACCGAGCACGCCACCGTCGTTCGCTACAACGCGGGACTCAAAAAGGCCGACGAAAAGGTCGTCTCGCTGATCGAGCGCTATAAGAACATAAACTTGAGCGACCGCAGCCAGTGGGCCAACACCAGCTTCGCCTTCACTCGCCAGCTTAAAAACATGTTGGAGCTTTCGCGCGCCATCCTGCAGGGCGCGATCCTCCGCGATGAGTCTCGCGGCGCGCACTACAAGCCCGACTTTCCCGAGCGCAACGACGAAAAATTTTTGAAGACCACCAAAGCCAGCTTTACCGGCTCGGTCGAAGGTCCGCACTTCGATTGGGAAGAGGTTGATACGCAATACATCAAGCCCCGTCCGCGTAAGTATTAGCGCGCGACCGCATGATTTTGTACCACTATTGGGTGCATTAGCTCTCGATTTTGAGTTTGAAGTTGTATCGGCTATGGGTGCCCCAGCTCTCGATTTTGAGACCTGGGAACCACAAAAGCTAAGGCTGGGAATTCAACACTGAGCTTTGTATCAGGGCACGACTTTAGCGATTGTTGAATGTTCATTGAGGACTGTAAGAAGTGTCCGGGCACGACTTGAGTCGTGCCGCTACAGTCGCAAAAAAAACGCGGGCTTTACTGGCTGCGGAAAAACTCGCAGAATGTCTTTCAACGAGCGGTTTTGTAACAGGGCACGACTTCAGTCGTGCCGCTACAGTCGCAAAAAAAATGAGGGCTTTAGCCCCTGCGCGGCGCGAACCAACAAGAGGAATCATGGCAGACAAAATCATCGTGATAGAAATCAAGCGTCAGGCCAATCCCGACGAACCTTCCCATTGGGAGCGCTTTGAACTCCCCTGGCGCGCGGGCATGAACGTCATCTCGGTCCTCATGGACATCGCCGCCAATCCCGTCACTGCCTCGGGCAAGCCGACCACCCCGGTCACCTACGACTGCAACTGCATGGAGGAGATTTGCGGCTCCTGCGCCATGCGCATCAACGGCCGCGCCCGCATGGCCTGCTCGGCGCTGATCGACAATCTCGAACAGCCGATCAAGCTCGAGCCGCTCACCAAGTTTCCCCTGGTCCGCGACCTGCAGGTCGACCGCTCGGTGCTCTTTGAAAATCTCAAGCGCGTACAGGCCTGGGTTCCCATCGACGGCACCTACGCTCTCGGCCCCGGCCCCCGCATTCTGCCCCAGCAGCAGGAGATGAACTATCCGCTCTCCAACTGCATCAGTTGCACCTGCTGCATGGAGGTTTGCCCGCAATTCAACCAGACCACCGGCTTTGTCGGCGCGGCCACCATCGCCCAGGTCAAGCTCTTCAACAACAACCCCACCGGCAGCGTTCTCAAAGAGGAGCGTCTGCGCGCCATCTCCGGCGACGGCGGCATTCAGGAGTGCGGCTTCGCACAGAACTGTGTCAAGGCCTGCCCCAAGAGTCTTCCGCTCACCAACACCATCAGCGACCTGAGCCGCGAAACCATGCTGCAAAAAGTCAAAGACTTTCTGCGCGGATAAAGACAGCTTTCAGCCGTCAGTGATCAGCTCTCAGCCGGGTGCCCCCGGTCTCAATTTTGAGACCGAGGGCACCACCAAGTTAAGGCGGGGAATTTAACACTGAGCTTTGTATCAGGGCACGGTTTTAGCGATTGTTGAATGTTCAGTGAGGGCTGTAAGAAGTGTCAGGGCACGACATGAAATGAATCTTCACCATCGAGCTGAAAGCTGATAGCTGTTAACTGACAACTGATAACTGACAACTGATAACTGTTTTCTCACCCATCGAAGCGATACGCGCTGATCGCCGCTCCCATCGGCTCGTCATTGAAGATGCGTTTTCCCGGAGCTTCGCCTCCAGCTCCCGCGGCCACCATCAACGGAATCAGATGCTCTTCGCGCGGATGGCTGAAGATCGCGAAGGGCGCCTCGCGCCAGTGCTCAAGTTGCCGGCTGCGCTCTTCGGCCGGCGATTCGACCGCCTGCGTCAGCCACGCATCGAAGGCCCGCGCCCGCTCGACTGTTTCCGGCCGCAGGTAGGCGCGCAGATTGTGAAAGCTCATTCCGCTGGCCACGATCAAAACTCCCTCTTCGCGTAGCGGCCTGAGCGCCCTGCCCGCCGCCAGGTGCAGTGCAGGATCGAGCGAGCCATCCACTGAAAGCTCCACCGTGGGAATCTTCGCCTCGGGAAAGGCAACCTTCAGCGGCACAAAAACTCCGTGATCGTATCCGCGCTCCCGATCAACCGCCGTGGGCACTCCCGCATCGGCCAGCAAACGCACTGCGCGCGCCGCCAGCTCAGGCGCGCCCGGGGCGGGCCACTGCAACTGATATGTGTGCTCGGGAAATCCGGAATAGTCGTAGATCAGCTCCGGGGCCGCCGCCGCTCCGGCCACGAAGCCCGCCGCCTCCCAATGCGCGCTCACCGCCAGAATCGCCTTGGGCGGATAGGGAAGTTGCCCCGCCAGCCCCTCCAAAAACCGCTGCGTCGGCTGCCACGTATCGGCCGGCCCCCACGTCCAATCCATAAAAAAGCACGGCCCGCCGCCGTGCGGCAAATAAATCGCCGGCTGCCGTTTTGCCTCTGTCGTCATCGCACTCACGCTTTCCTGTCGCGGATTTTTCGCCCTCATCAGACGATTATTTGTTTAAACAACCAATTCTTCGATGCACAATCTCCGCCCGCGGATGCAAAGGCTTATATTCAGGCTTGCCCAAGTAAACAATTTTGTGTACTATGGAACGGTGAAGAGCTCCGAGTTCAAGCGGTGGCTGGCCAGCCAAGGCGTCCAGTTCGGCGCGCAGTCGGGCTCTCATCTCAAGCTGTTTTTCAACGGCCGCCAATCCGTTCTTCCCATGCACTGCAAGGAACTCGGAAAAGGGCTGGTCGAAGCCGTCAAAAAACAACTGGGGCTCAAATAGAGGGAATAATCATGCGCGGCTATCCGGTCAATCTTCGTAAAGACGGTAAGTTTTTCCTTGCCACTTTCGCCGATATTCCCGAAGCCATCACCCAGGGCGACAACCGCGCGCACGCACTTGAGATGGCCCGTGAAGCCCTGGAAACAGCCATGGAGTTTTACTTCGACGATCATCGTCCGGTCCCCATGCCTTCCCGGCCCAAACGCGGTCAAACGGTCGTCGAGCTGCCGCCCAGCGTTGCGGCCAAGGTTCTGTTGCTCAATGAAATGCTGCGCCAAAAAATCCGTCCCATTGAGTTGGCGCGCCGCATCGGTTCGACCAAGCAGGAGGTCAATCGTCTGACCGATCTCCGCCACCCGACGAAAATCGATCGCATCGATCTCGCTCTCCGCGCGCTGGGCAAGCATCTCGTTCTTGAAGCCGCTTGAGGCAGCCCGTGGGACGCCCCATTCTCATCCGGTGCGATAATTCGGCTTTGCGATAACGACTACATTTCATCGCATGTGAGGCGGATGTGAATACCCTGGCGCTGCTCGTCGGAGCTCTCTGCGTTTTTGTTCTCGGATACCGTTACTACTCGGCTTTTTTGGCCGCCAAAGTTCTAACCCTCGACGACCGCCGGCTCACCCCGGCCCACACCCTGGCCGACGGCCACAACTTTCTCGCTTCGCCTAAAATCATTCTCTTCGGCCACCACTTCGCCGCCATCGCCGGCGCCGGCCCGCTGATCGGCCCCACCCTCGCGGCGCAATTCGGCTTCGCTCCCGGTTTTCTCTGGATCGTCCTCGGAGCCGTACTCGCCGGCTGCGTTCACGACTTCACCGTCCTGATCGCCTCGGTCCGCCACAAGGGCCGCTCGCTGCCCGACATCGCCCTCACCGAAATCGGTCCCTTCGCCGGCAATGTCACCATGCTCGCCGTTCTCTTTATCCTGCTCGTCACCCTCGCCGGGCTGGGCATCGTCGTCGTCAACGCGCTTTCCAGCAGCCCCTGGGGCGTCTTCACCATCGGCATGACCGTTCCCATCGCCATGGCCATGGGCCTTTGGATGTTTCGCTCCTGCCCCGGCAAAGTCCGCATCACCGGACCCTCGATCGCCGGCGTCATTCTGCTCTTCGCCGCCGTCATCGCCGGCCACGCCGTAGCGCATTCTTCGCTAGCCTCTTGGCTCTCCTTTTCGCCCCATCAGATCACGATGATCCTGATGATCTACGGCCTCATCGCCTCCTCGCTGCCCGTTTGGCTGCTGCTCGAACCCCGCGATTATCTGGCCACCTACGTCAAACTCGGCACCATCGCGCTGCTCTGCGTGGGCATCTTCGTCGTCCATCCCAAAATGCAGTTTCCCGCCTTCACCCAATACGTCCACGGCGGCGGACCGATCATCCACGGCCCGCTCTTCCCATTCCTCTTTGTCACCATCGCTTGCGGTGCGATTTCTGGTTTTCACTCACTGATCGCCTCCGGCACCACGCCCAAAATGCTCGATAAGGAATCCGACGCGCGCTTTATCGGCTTCGGCGCCATGTCGGCCGAGGCGCTGGTCGCCGTCATGGCCCTGGTCGCCGCCTGCTCGCTCAACCCCGGCGACTATTACGCCATCAACGTTCCCCCTGCGGTCTTCGGAAATCTCGGCCTGCACACCGTCGAGCTGCCCGGTCTCTCGGCCGAAGTCGGCGAAAATCTTGCCGGACGCACCGGCGGCGGCGTTTCGCTGGCCATCGGCATGGCGCACATCTTTCGTGGACTCCCCGGCATGAACACGCTGGTCAGCTACTGGTACCACTACGCCGTCATGTTCGAGGCGCTCTTCATCCTCACCACCGTCGATGCCGGCACCCGCTCGGCCCGCTACCTACTGCAGGAAATGCTCGGCCGCGTCGCCAAACCATTCTCCAACTCCAACTGGATTCCCGGCATTCTTATCTCCACCGGGCTGGTCGTCGGCTCCTGGGGCTATCTCATCTATACCGGATCGATCTCGACCATCTGGCCGCTCTTCGGCGCGGGCAATCAGTTATTGGCGACGATCGCTCTGGCCATCATCACCGTCTATCTGATCAACCAGGGCAAGTTGCGCTACGCATGGGTCACGGCCATCCCCATGGTCTTTGTCGGCGTCACAACCTTCGCCGCCGCGCTGCTTTCAATCACCGACATCTTCTGGCCGCTGGCGCACAAGCCCGGCTTCATGCTCCAGGGCTATCTTGACGTGCTTTTGATGGCGCTGTTTTTAGTTGGCGTGGTCGCCGTCGTCTCGGCCGCCGCGCGCCGCGTCTGGCAAACGCTGCACGGAGTTCCGCTGCCTCCGGAATCCTTCGCCGCAACAGAAGCCAACCACAAGCTCGACAATCTCCCCTGCTGCTGAACCGCGAAGATTATGCGGCTAGCTTCGTGACCGCCTAAAATTGAAGGGGCACGGCTTTACAGGCAAGCGGAAAAACTCGCAGAATGTCTTTCAACGAGCGGTTTTGTAACAGGGCACGACTTCAGTCGTGCCGCAAACGCAATCAAATCAATGTGGCCTTTAGGCCCTGCTAACCTTCGATCTTCCACTACCATGTTTTTCCGCAGCCTGTTTAGCCGCCGCGGCAAGCGGAAAAACTCGCAGAATGTCTTTCAACGAGCGGTTTTGTAACAGGGCACGACTTCAGTCGTGCCGCAAGCGCAATCAAATCAATGAGGCCTTCAGGCCCTGCTAACCTTCGATCTTCCACAACCATGTTTTTCCGCAGCCTGTTTAGCCCCCGAGGGACGATTTCCCCCTCTATACCATCAGGCGATTGGCTCTAAGGTGGGGTAAAAAAACAACTGCCCACTTTACCGCAATTCTAAAGATTCTTCCCGTCCACGCTCGCCAGCACTGTATCGCCGGCCGCGCGGCTCCAACCGATTCGCAGATCCTTCACGCCATGCAACGCAAAAGCGCCCTCAACTCCGCGCGGCGCCGTCACGGCAAAAAAATCAGCGCGACTCACATCGTCCAAATAGAATGCCGGACGTGCGTCGGCCGCCGCGTTAGCGATTTCCACGTGGCTCATCTCCAAATTGCGCATGTGGCGAAGAAAAAATCCCGAGGCTGGCAGCTCTCCGAACATCGTCGGCTCCGGATAGCCGCTTTCCTTCTCCGGCACTTCAATCCGCGCCGCCTCGTCCTTCGCTCCGCCTGCCGTCTCGATGAAGATATTCGCCAGCTTCACATCTTCAATGGCGTAGCCGGGAACTCCGCTCAAAATCGAGATGTAGCGCGTCGGCGCATTGTGGCAAACAAGATTGTCGACCAGAATCCGCTTCAGCGTGCCCACCTTGGTTGTTTCCTTCGGACCGCGCAGCCGCGCCCCCAGCCGGAAAAACAGCGGTCCAGAAGCCAGATCGCGCATCGTCGTATTGGTAATCGCCACATCTTCAATCAGCGCGCCGTCCACGCTCTCGAGCGCATAGCCGTGGCAGCCCTCAAAGACGCAATTCGCGATTGTGATGTTGATGAATCCGCCATTCGATTCCGTACCGCACTTGATGCGCCCGGTGCGGAAGACCTTTTCCTCGGCCGAAAATTTCTTGAAGCTGCCGTCAATCACCGTGCCCAGCTCATAGCAGCCCGTCACGTAGCAATTGGTGATCGTCAGGTTCCGCGTCGGCCGCGCATAGCCCAGCGCAAAGCTCGACTTCGGGCAGATGCCGTCGTCCCATGGCGAGTTGACCGTGCAGTTGGAGACGCGCACATTCTGGCAGCAGTCAATGTCGAAGCCGTCGCGGTCTGTGTCCACTGTAACGTTGTCGATCGTCAGGTTATCGACGCCGGTAGCGAGCAAACAAAAGTGCCCGCCCTTCAGCACGGAAAAATCGCGCAACAGCGCGTTGCGACAGTTCTTCAGCGCGATGGTCTTGTTACCCGCGCCGGTCTGCTCTGCCACATAGCGCGGATAGCCGCCGCGCGGCGGATGCGCTGCGCCGCCTGCGCCAAAGCTCAGCCCTTTGCCCCAGATCAGCCCACTGCCGGTGATCGAAAAGTCGTGAATCTCCTCGCCCCAAATCAGCGAGTTGTGCCAGTGATTATGCCCGAAGTCCTGATAGCTCTCCCAGGGCGCATTCGACTCGGCCGCATCGTAAACGCCGCCGTTGTAGCCGGTCGCCTCGCCAGGCAGCGGAGAAGCCGCCGCCACAATCGTCGCTCCCTGTTCCAGGCGCAGATGCACCTTGCTCTTCAAGTGAATCGAGAAGCAGAGATAGGCCCCGGCAGGGAAGAGCACTACCCCTCCGCCGGCGGCAGCGGCAACATCAATCGCGCGATTCACCGCCGCCGTGTCCAGCGTTTTGCCGTCGCCCGCCGCGCCATATTGGCGAACGTTAAAGCAGGCCATCGCCGGTTGATCGGATCGAAGCGCATCGGCGGCGTAGCCGGCCATCGGCAGAACCGCGCCCGCCATGCCCAGACCTCCGGCCCGCAAAAAATCGCGACGCATTAAACTGGATAGCTTCATCGATCATCCTCCTGCATCTGCCACGCGCCTTTGCGCCCTGACAGGTCGAGCCCTGACTAGTTCCGTGACTGTTTGAACTTGTTCCATCGAGGGTGCCCCCGGTCTCGATTTTGAGATGGGGGAATCACAGCGCAAAAAATCGAAATCATCCGGTCACGGACCCGGTTGAACCGGACTAGAGCAAATCGCTTGTAGGTGTAGAGTGGTTTTGAAGGGGCACGGCTTTAGCCGTGCCGTAAACTCAATCAAATCAACATGGCCTTTAGGCCCTGAGGGACGTTTTTTCTCTATACCATCAGGCGATTTGCTCTACTCCAGATGGAAAATTTCTTCCAGCGGGAACATCGCATCATCGGCCGCGGCCCCATCGCTGGAGTCGAACAGCGGCGTCATCTCCCGCTGCCAGCGCTCGTTAACGGGATACGCTTTCATCGCCGCAACGCTCTTTTTAAAGTCATCGGCTTCCACGTAGCCGACCACCAACCCGTCGGGACGCAAAAAAATCGAATAATTCCGCCAGCCGGTCTCGCGCAGCGCCTGCTGCATCTCCGGCCAAACCTGCGCATGGCGCGCCTTATATTCCTCTATCTTGCCGGGACGAACTTTGAGCAAAAAACAAATGTGCATTCTTCTCCTTTTTCGCATGAGAAACTGTTCCACATCGTACCGAAATGGAATCCTATCACCTTTGAATCACCCCGCACAGGCAAAAAACAGACCCGCCACATCCAACACCGAAACCACTCCAGACACAGGAGGACGCACCTTAGCGCAGCAATAGAGCACCGGCTTAGAAGGCCGGTGCTCTAATCGCCCGGGGGAAGGCGCATAGGGTTCTGTCTCGCTAGCGCGTGGACGATGCGTCGAAGATACCTCATTCAGGGGTTGGCGAACCAGGGCTTGGAACTGCCGAAGATCCAGTGGATTGAGACGTGAATTCCGAATCGTCGAATCCCAACTCCCTGCGAATAGCCAGCGTCAGATCGGAGCCATACTTCTTGAGTTGGGGGTAGACACTGTCAAAGTACTTCGTATCACCATCTACAATTTTTACTGCAATCTGCTTAAAGAGTTTCTCCGTTTTGACAAATGCAATTTGTGTTTCCTTACCGCTCACGATACACAGGACGAGTTGTGCGCGCTGCAAGCTGTAGGAAGCTTTGTTCACTGCATCGAGAGCGTCTGTTTCGTTCTTGCTGAGCGCTATGAGGTAGGATGCTTCCGCATCCATGGGGACGCCGCTTTTTGTCGCACAGATAGCATTGAGCCGCATGATCGCTGCAAGAAAATCCGCAATTGAGCGACCGCCTTCTAAGAGGACTTCACGTTTAAATTCCCACTCCCTCTGCCTATCCCAGACTTCTTTTGAGATTCGAGCTTCAATTAACTTTGTGGCTTCTGTTGTAGCCTTTTGTTCGGTGAGTAGTTTCTCGAAATCTTCATGCGTCGCGAGATTCTCGCCCTTTTTCTTCAGGTAGGCCCCGATGTACGCACCAATGCCCGCGCTCAAGAGCGAGACAAGGCTAATGCCTGCATAGGTCAGATCGCCTTCAATCAACATTCCCGTCCCCCGTTTTCCCGATGTCGAGAATTGTACGCGCCGGGGCAAAAGTGAGAGCAGCAATGAGCGCATGAAAAATGTCTGCGCTCATCGTCTTCTCCGTCGAGAGTGATCCCCGAGAGTGAGGTTCAGTCTTACAGGGCCGATGACGGTCGCCAGCCAGGGCGCACCGGCGGAAAGCAAGGCAAGCGTGAAATGGAAGAGAGGTTCCATGTAGGAGCCTGCAAGCGTCTGTACAAATCTAAACCAACATCTCGGCGCAGTATGTGGCGGTTCCGCTCATCACGGTTTACAAAAAGAGGGAAGCCCGTAGAGCTTGGCGAGGATAGAATCTGGCGGCCCAAGCCAAAAGCTGTAACGTCTCAAAAAGGGTAAGTTTTTACCCACAACCGCCGCCCCGCGTTTTCAAGGGCTGGCATGAGGCAAATGTCGAGAAGTCGCACCTCCCCCTGCTTTTCTTTGTTGCCAAAGTAGTTGATACTGGTGTCTAAAATAGTAGGCGAAGCATGGCCGTAAAACGTCTCGGCGGAGGTGGCTCATGAAGGCAATCGAGCGCAAAGGCTGCACTGCGGCCTTTTTGGTGGGATTGGCGCTGGCGCTAGCCGCCATAGCCTGTGCGCAGGCCAGCGGACCGGCCACCGATACCCCCTCGGCGAATTCCCCTGCCGCGCAAACTCCCTCTGGCACGGCAACGACGGCGAGCGACGCAAAAACCGCCCCTGCGGCCAGCACCCCCGCGACCACGGCGCAAACCAGCACAAACGCCAAAGGCGACAAATCCGGCGCATCCGCACAGCCTGCCCCTGGAACCACCCCCGTCGGCGGCGACGCTCCTTTGCCCCCCAGGCAGGATTCGGCCCAAAACTCCAAAACGCCCCCTTGCACAGCGGCCGCCAACAACGCCGACGACAAGAAAAAGAAGAAAGACAAAGACAAGAAATCCGATGCGGATGCGAGCAGCACCTGCGTCAACGTCGATCCCGACAAGGTCGTTGAAGTCGGCAGCCAACTGGGCAAAATCAAGTCCGGCAGCACCGAAGACGTTAGCGCCGTCGGCAACCGCAACATCGGCAACCGCGGCTTCGGCAACTGGTACTCGACCGACGGCGAAATCAAGATGGGCAAGCAGTACGCCGACGAAATCGAAAAAAGCACCCGCTTCATCACCGATCCGGTCGTCACCGAGTACGTCAACCGCATCGGCCAGAACATCGTCAAAAACTCCGACTGCAAAGTCCCCTTCATCATCAAGGTCATCGATTCGGATGAAATCAACGCCATGGCTCTGCCCGGCGGCTTCTTCTACGTCAACTCCGGGCTGATCCTGGCCGCCGACGAAGAGGCGGAGATGGCTGGCGTCATGGCCCATGAAACCGCCCACGTCTGCGCCCACCACGCCGCCCGTGAAATGACCCGGCTCAACTATGCCCAAATCGGCATGGTCCCGCTGATGATCATGCTGCCCTACGACTGGACCGGCTACGGCATCTACGAGGGCGTGCAACTGGCCATCCCCATTAGTTTTTTGGAGTTTTCGCGCGAGTTCGAGGCCCAGGCCGACTACCTCGGCGTGCAGTACATGTACCGCTCCGGCTACGATCCCCAGGCCTTCATCACCTTCTTTGAGAAGATCCAAGCCCTCGAAAAGCGCAAGCCCGGAATGGTCGCCCGCGCCTTTTCCGACCACCCGCAAACCCCCGACCGCATTCTGCACACGCAAGAAGAGATTGCGCGGATTCTCCCCGCCAAAGACGAGTACACCGTCACCACTTCGGAGTTCGACGACGTTAAAGCCCGTCTGGCGCGCATTGAAAACAAGCGCCGGCTCACCGACACCAAAGGCGTAACGCGGCCCTCGCTACGTCGCGCCGGCACGGGAGCGGGCAACTCCGGCTCTTCGGGCTCCGGCTCGGGATCAGCTTCCGGCTCAAGCTCAGGTTCCGCTTCGAGCGGGCAGGCAGGCAGCGAAAAATCTACCGACTCGGATGATGGACCGCCCACCCTCCACCGCCGCGACGATCAAAACTAGCTCTTTTGACAGCTTGAAGTTGTACCAGTTGTGGGTGCCCCATTCTAGCCGCGCTCCTTGCGGCTAGTGGGGTACAAGCAACTGATCGCATAAAAATAAATTGTCCTCCTGAGCGAAGGTCGCCCGCACTTTTTGCGCTCCGCCACGGCGAACAGTCGAAGGATCTGCGGTTGCTTTTCCCGCGGCTCTTCCCGATCTGCCGCAAACCCCGACGTACACGCCTTGATCCGCCCGCTCTCCGCAAACCCGCCAGCCCTCATATCCTTGGCTATACTGGTCACAGTCGCGCAAGCGTCTGCCCACGCTTGCGGTGTGGATGGGGAACTATGAAGAAAATCGCCATTTTCGCAGCCGCCTTTGCGCTGATTCTGCTGTTGACCAAGATCGCCAACAATGTTCCACCCGAGCCCCCCTCCGGCCTCTCCTTCTGGCTTTACGCGCAACAGGTCGTCGAGTGCTCCCCGACCGAAATCACTCTGGTCGATCAGCATCAGACCGAAACCCACCTCGACAAAGACGGCAGTTGGCCCGAGTGCTCCAAGTTCCACAAAGACGATGTGCTCGACTTCTACCTTTCACGCGGCGCTGAAACCCATTTCATCAGCATGGAGAAAACCGCCTGGTGGCGCAAAACCATGTAAGGAATGCACCCCGGCACCAATGCGGCAAAAAAAAATGGACCATCCGCTTTAATGGCCCTACGGCTTGGGCCTATCCCAAAAGCGGCTACTAGCCGCTGAGTTTCCACTCCGCCGATCCTGCTGAAATGGAACGGAAGTAAACCGTAAATTCTCTGTAACTGTCTGAAAATCATTGAATGCCCTGGCAAAATCGCGCTATAAACTAAATCACCGGCAACTCTACCGGCAATTCTCCTCAGGCAACTGAGTTGATGGAGGAAGCAACCATGCGCAGCGCCGCGGCCCGCTCCAATCTGCTGGTTCCCGAACTTCGTGAGGTCATGGACATTCGTCAGGCCTCCGGCTATCTGGGCATCTCGCCCGACACGCTTTATAAGTACGCCTCTGAGGGCTTCGTGCCCGCCTTCAAACTGGGCAACCGCTGGCGCTTCAAGCGCTCTCGCCTCGACGAATGGATGGATCGCCAAAGCGATCTCCACGCCGCCGATCCGGCGCAGAAAAAGCCCGTACAGTCGGAGGGGTAAAAAGGCAGGGAACAAGGACCAGGGAACAGGACTAGGGAGCAAAGAACAGGCGCTAGCTCCCTGACAGCTTGAACTTCTTCCTTCGTGGGTGCCCCCGGTCTCGATTCTGAGACCGGGGAACCACAACGCAAAGCGCCGAAATCCTCCCGTCACGGTACGAGTTGTTTGTTGTCAGTAATTACGATTCGCGGCAGACCTGCCAGCTTCGCGTTTTTGTAAGCGCCGACGGCTACAGCATCGCCAGCAGCGTGTTTACTGTCCACTGACCACTGTCCACTGACCACTGTCCACTGACCACTGACCACTGTCCACTGTCCACTGACCACTGACCACTGTCCACTGTCCACTAGCCTTTGTGATAAAACAAACCCAGTGGATCATCTACGACGCATGGGCGCCTTGCGCCGTAAGTTGACGCGCGCCGGCCTTCCTGGGCTCCTGGTTACTCACCCTCCCGACATTCGCTATTTGTGCGGCTTCAGCGGCTCTGACGCGGCGCTGGCAATTACGCATCTCAGGGCGCGTCTCTTTACCGACGGCCGTTTTACGGCGCAGACCTCCGAAGAGGTGAGAGCGGCCGAAGTCGAGATTGGTTCCGGCATAACGGCTGTGGCGGCATCGCAATGGCTGGCCGCCGAGCCGGGCGTTGAAATGGCCGGCTTCGACGCCACTAAAACAACTGTGGCCGAACTGGCGCATTGGATACACGAACTGCCCAGCCAGTTGCGGCGCGAATTTTTTCAGGCCCTCCCGGCACCCTTCATTGAAATGCTGCGCATGGTCAAAGACGCCGACGAACTGGCGCTGATGTCTGAGGCCGCGCTCAAAGGCTGCCAGCTTTTCGATCACATCCTGCTCTTTCTCCGCCCCGGCATCACCGAGGTCGAAGTGGCCGCCGAGCTCGAACACCGGGCGCGTTTGCTCGGCGCCGAGGGCATGTCATTTGAAACCATCGTGGCTTCCGGCCTGCGCTCGGCAATGCCCCACGGCCGCGCCACCGTCGCTCCGTTGCCCCGGCACGGCTTTGTCACCATGGACTTCGGTATAATCCTCAATGGTTACTGTTCCGACATGACCCGTACGGTTTTTCTGGGCACGCCGAAGCAGGAAGAACGGGATGCCTACCAGACGGTGCTGGAAGCGCAGCAGGCTGGCGTTGCGGCGGTAGCCGCCGGCGTAAGTTGCGCGGAGGTGGATGAAGCGGCGCGCGGAGTTCTGCGCCGGGCCGGTTTCGGCGATGCTTTTACCCACGCCACCGGGCACAGCGTCGGTTTGGAAATTCATGAACCGCCGCGCATCGGCGCCGGGCAGGCAATGCGATTGCAGGCCGGCATGGTGGTCACCGTCGAGCCCGGCATCTATTTAGCCGGCAGGTTTGGGATTCGCATCGAAGACACGGTCGCGGTTACCGACGCCGGATGCCAGGTGTTGACCCCGTCCCCCAAGGCCTTAATCGAACTTTGAACGAACGCTTCGCGGCGCACCGGCAACACAGCGAAGAACCTTAGCGTGGAGAGCTAGAGAAAGCATGAAAAAGGAAGATATCGAGGATCTACGAGAGCTGATCGACTTTTTGAAGCAGCAGCATGTAGCCGAGTTCGACGTCGATCGCGGCAACCTGAAGTTGCGGCTCAAGTTCGAGCAAACTCAAATTGTGACCGTGGCTCCCGCCAACCCCGTCGCCGTCCCCAGGCCGAGCACCGAAAGCGCTACGCCCTCGCCCACCGCCGAAGACGGCCTGCACGTGGTCAAATCGCCCATCGTGGGCACCTTCTATGGCGCGCCCTCGCCGGGCGCTTCGCCCTTCGTTTCCGCCGGTGATCACGTCGAAAAGGGCCAGGTGATTTGCGTCGTCGAGGCCATGAAGCTGATGAACGAAATCGAGTCCGACGCGGCCGGCGAAATCGTTAAGTGTCTGGTGACCAACGGCCAGGCAATCGAGTTCGGTCAACCGCTGTTTACAGTTCGCACCAAGTAACAAGCAGAGCGGGCGGAAACAGCGTAGTCAGCGGAGTTGGCGGCGTCAGCGGAGCGGGCGAAAGCTCTTTTCCGCTCTTCTGCTTGTCGCCCATGCGCATCTCCCCTTTAGCCGCTTCGATTTGTTTGTCGCGGAACGAGCTCCGCTAGAGCAAATCTCTTGTAGGTGTAGAGTGGCTTTGAAGGGGCACGGCTTGAGCCGTGCCGTAAAAATGCCCATAAATTGTGGGCTTTAGCCCCTGAGGGAAGATTTCTCCCTCTATTAGGAGATTTGCTCTAACCACGCTAACTCCGCTAACACCGCTGTCAAAGGATTTCCATGTTTCGTAAGGTTCTAGTTGCCAATCGCGGCGAAATTGCGCTGCGCGTTTTAAATGCATGCCGGGAAATGGGCATTCGCACGGTGGCCGTCTACAGCGAGGCTGACCGCGACTCGCTCCACGTTCGCTTTGCCGACGAGGCCATCTGCATCGGACCGCCCCGCGCCACCGATAGCTACCTGAATGTGCCGGCGGTCATCTCCGCGGCAGAAATCGCCGATGTCGACGCGATCCATCCCGGCTACGGCCTGCTGAGCGAAAACGCCAGCTTCGCCGATGTCTGCCGCGCTTCGAATATCAAGTTCATCGGGCCCACGCCCGAGGCCATGCGTCTCATGGGCGAAAAAGAAAAAGCCCGTCAGGCGATGAAGAAGGCCAAAGTCCCCATCGTCCCCGGCTCCGACGGACTGCTGGCCACCGTTGAAGAGGCTCAGGCCTGCGCCGAAAAGGTCGGCTACCCGGTCATCGTCAAGGCCAAGGCCGGCGGCGGCGGCCGCGGCATGAGGATCGTGCGCGAACCCTCCGAGCTGCCCAATCTCTATCACGCCGCATTCACTGAAGCCGCCAACGCCTTCGGCAACGGCGAGCTGTATCTGGAAAAATACATCGAGAACCCGCGCCACATCGAGTTCCAAATGCTGGCCGACGAGCACGGCAACGTGGCCTCGCTCTTCGAGCGCGAGTGCTCCATCCAGCGCCGGCATCAAAAGCTGATTGAAGAAGCCCCCAGCCTGCAAGTCTCGCCCAAGCTGCGCGAAGATCTTGGCCGCACGCTCTGCCGCTGCCTGACCGAGATCGGCTACCAGAACGCGGGCACTGTCGAGTTCGTCATGGACGCCAACCGCAAGCTCTACTTCATCGAGATGAACACGCGCGTTCAGGTCGAGCATCCGGTTACCGAAGCAGTAACCGGCATCGACATCGTCAAGGCGCAAATCCGCATCGCCGCCGGCGAGCGGCTCGACGCAATTCTGCCGCGCAAACTCGAGCTCCGCGGACACGCCATCGAGTGCCGCATCAACGCCGAGCATCCGCGCAAGTTCACTCCCTCGGCGGGCAAAATCACCACCTTCTACGTTCCCGGCGGCAACGGCATTCGCGTCGATTCGGCCCAGTACGCCGAGGGCGTCGTCTCGCCTTATTACGATTCGCTGATCGCCAAGCTGGGCGCCTACGGCGTCGATCGCGCCGAGGCCATCGCCAGAATGGAGCGCGCGCTGAGCCAGTTCATCGTGCAGGGCATCGACACTTCGATTCCGCTGCATCAGGCGATTCTCCGCGATCCGGATTTCCGCGCCGGCAAATTCGACACCGGCTTTATGGAGCGCTTTCTGGCGGTACGCACGATAGCCGAAAAGTAGAAGGCGTAAACTGATTTCCGCGCGACATATCTCGCGCGCTTGCATCTGAATAGGCAATGGAGGCATTTCGATGGATTTTCAAAAGGATTTAATCGCCGAGTACGATTGTGAAACCGCCAAGACGCGCAAAATGCTCGATGCGATTCCCGCCGATGTCGACTTCAACTACAAGCCCCACGAAAAATCGATGAGCCTGGGCCGGCTCGCCGGGCATCTCACCGACATGTCGGGAGAATTCGCGCTGGCGATTCTGACCCAGGACAAGCTGGAGTTTGCCGCCGGCTACAAGCATGTGCCCTATATTCCCGCCAGCAAGGCTGAGCTGCTAGAAAAATTTGATCGGGGCTTGCCGGCAATTCGCGCCGCGCTGACCGCTGCCGCTCCCGCCCGCTGGGACGAGCACTGGAAGTTCATCCACGCGGGAAAAACCTTCATCGATGCTCCGCGCCATCAGGCCTTCCGGGAAACAGTGCTGGGACACATGATTCACCACCGCGCGCAGTTGGGTGTCTATCTCCGGCTGCTCGACGCCAAAATCCCCGGCATGTACGGCCCCTCGGCCGACGAGAAGTAACAAGGATTCGAAAATGGGAACGGGCAGCCGCGATGCGGTTTCTCGTTCCTTTTTTGTTGCGATCGTCTACGCTGAAGTCATGAACTTTTCATTTCCCAAAATCTATCCGATTCTCGATGCCTCTTTCATTCCCGCCGCCAACCGTGCGGAATTCTTGCGCCGCCTGGGCGGCGAGTTGGCCGAGGCCGGCATAACGTTGCTTGAATACCGCAACAAAACCGGCAACGAATCCGAGTTGCTGGCCGACGCGGAGATTCTGCGCGCGGCGCTGCCCGCCGGCTCGGTCAAATTAATTCTGGACGACCGCGCCGATCTCGTCGAGCGCATCGGCTTCGACGGCGCGCACGTTGACTCCGGTGACATGGCGCCTGCCGAAGCGCGCAAACTCCTCGGACCGGAGCGGATCGTCGGCACCTTCGGCGGCAATGACGCGCTGCTGCCGGCAATTCTGCAAGCCCCCGTCGATTATTTTTCAATCGGACCCGTCGGTAAAACCGTAACCAAGAAAACCACGCTGCCGCCGATTGGCATCGAGGGCGTGCGTCGGCTGCGCCATCAGGCCGGTCCCCAGCCCCGCCTCGTCGGCGTTGGCGGAGTGACGCTCGAAAACGCGCCGGCGGTTCTGGCTGCCGGAGCCACTCTCGTCGCGATCGCCGGAGCGATCTTCCGCGCCTCCGATCCGGCCGGCGAATTTCGCCGCTGGAAGACGGCTCTGGCATAAAGCAAATCGTCTGTAGGCATAGATGTAGGTGCAGAACCGTCTTGAAAGGGCACGACTTGAGTCGTGCCGCAAAAATGCCGCAATCAATGCGGGCTTTACAGGCTGCGGAAAACTCTTATTCCGGAAAAGCCTTGAAGGGGCACGGCTTCAGCCGTGCCGTAAGCTCAATCAAATCAACGCGGCCTTTAGGCCCCGAGGGACGTATTTCTCCCACGGGCCCAAAATCCAGAGTTTTTCCGCAGCCTCTTTAGCCCCTGAGGGACGATTCCTCTCTACACCATTAGGAGATCCGCCCTAAAGCTGTCCACAAACCGAACAGCCAGTGTCCGAATCCGATGCACGTTTTGTCTGAACTCTAAACAGCGCTGTCTTAAATCAAGACAGTGGTCATACGCGATCAAGGGCGGAGCCTGTACGAAAATAGGACAATCCGCTTCGCCTTAAACCCCGGCCGGCATAACAAATCCTTATGCGTTTCCAATAGCGGCGTGTCGTATGATGGCCTTAATCCCCTGTTTACACGGCAGGAGCTTCCAGGCAAGCAAGAGCTTTCAAAGATTGCCACTGACCTGCGCAGGCGGTTGACTAGACGCTCCAAAACCGTACTCATCGGCATATAGCGCGCAATAGAGAGGAATTCGTAGATTCATGCCCAGGCTGTTTTGCATTAAACCGTTGTCTCTGCTTCAAGAAGAAGCCAGCGAAGAGGGCGAACATACGCTCAAGCGTTCGTTGGGCGCCCTGAACCTAATTACCTTAGGCATTGGCGCGATCATCGGTGCCGGCATCTTTGTGCTCACCGGCCAGGCCGCCGCGCTGCATGCTGGGCCGGCCGTAGCGCTGAGCTTTGTTTTGGCTGGCATCACCTGTACCTTCGCCGGCCTCTGTTACGCCGAATTCGCTTCGATGATTCCCATCGCCGGCTCGGCCTACACCTACGGTTACGCCACGCTGGGCGAGTTGGTCGCCTGGATCATCGGTTGGGATCTGGTACTCGAATACGCCTTTGGCGCCGCCACTGTGGCCGCCGGCTGGTCGGGTTACTTCAACAGCCTGCTGCAACAGTTGCACATCTATCTGCCGCCGCGCTTCACCGCCACGCCGGGCACCGTGCTGGTCTTCTTCCACAATCAGTGGATCGCGCTGGCCTCGCTGCCGCCGGGCACAAGCATCGCCGGCTTGCCGCAAGTCACGGCCATCTTCAATCTGGTTGCCGTCGTGGCAATTCTCGTCATCACCGCGATTCTGGTCATCGGCATTAAGGAATCGGCCAACTTCAACTCGGCGATCGTCGTGGTCAAGCTCGGCATCGTCGGCGTCTTTCTGGTCATCGGCGTCTACTTTCTCCTCCACCATCCGCATCTGGCCTGGAGCAACTGGCATCCCTACTTTCCGCCCCCCGACGGACACGGAAACTTCGGCTTGCGCGGCATCGCCACCGGCGCGGCTTCAATCTTCTTCGCCTATATTGGATTCGATGCCGTCTCGACCGCCGCCCAAGAAGCCAAGCATCCGCAAAAAGACATGCCGCGCGGCATTCTCGGCTCGCTGGTCGTCTGCACGCTGCTCTACATTCTGGTTTCCACCGTGCTCACCGGCCTGGTGAACTACAAGCTGCTCAACGTCGCCGACCCGGTAGCGCGCGGTATTGACGCAACGGGCATCAGTTGGGGATCGCTGCTGGTAAAAATCGGCGCGGTCTTCGGCCTGGCCACGGTCATGCTCGTCATGTTGCTTGGCCAATCGCGCGTCTTCTTCTCGATGTCGCGCGACGGCTTGCTGCCGGAGTGGGCCTCCAAAATCCATCCCCGCTTCCGCACGCCGTGGATCTCGACGATCATCGTCGGCGTCATCGTGGCCTTTCTGCCCGGCTTTCTGCCCGTAGGCCGTTTGGCCGAGCTGGTCAACATCGGAACCCTGCTGGCCTTCGCCATCGTCTGCGCCGGCGTCTGGGTGCTGCGCGTGCGGCATCCGCATCTGGAGCGGCCCTTCCGCACCCCCATGGTGCCGCTGGTGCCGATCCTGGGCATCGTCACCGCCGTCTACCTGATGCTGAACCTGCCGCTGCTCACCTGGACGGTCATGTTCTGCTGGCTTCTGATCGGACTGGTCATCTACTTCGGCTACTCGACCCGGCACAGCAAGGTGCGCAAGCTGCTCGACGCCGAACAAGGCGACTGAGAAAACCCTCGGCAATCACACGCAACGGCCTTCCACGCGGAAGGCCGTTCGTGTTTTTGCGCGGCTTGCGGGCCGATTCGAACTAGACTAGACTAAGTGAACTTAGTTCACTCGGAGGAACTGCCATGCGTGCCTACAATATTCACGAAGCCAAAACGCAACTCTCCCGTCTGGTAGAAGAAGCCGCGCAAGGCGAGCCCTTCATTATCGCCAAGGCCGGCAAGCCCATGGTGAAGGTGCTGCGCATCGACGCCGCCGAGAAAAAAGGCAAGCGCAAGCTGGGGCGGCTAGAAGGCATGTATACCATTCCGGAAAATTTCAAGTCGATGTTTGCCCCGGAAATTGAAGAGATGTTTTTCGGCAAGGACGCCAAATGAAGTTTCTGCTCGATACGCAATTGCTGCTTTGGGCATACTTTTATCCGCTCCGTCTTTCCGTGCCGGCAAAACGAATTTTAGAGAACCGCTCCCATACGCTGGTTATGAGCGTAGCCAGTCTTTGGGAGATTGCAATCAAGCGAGGACTGAATAAGCCGGATTTTCAAGTCGACGCCAACATTCTTAGAAGAGCGGCATTGCGCGACGGTTACGAAGAATTGCCTGTACTGGCAAACCATGCGTTGGCCGTTGCCTCTTTGCCGCCCATCCACAAAGATCCCTTCGATCGGCTCTTGATCGCGCAGGCGCTGGTCGAAGAGATTACCTTGCTCACCGCCGATAAAACGATCGCCCGCTATCCGGGGCCGATTCGCAAGGTCTAGAGCAAATAGCCTGTAAATGTAGAGCAGATTTGAAGGGGCACGGCTAAAGCTGTCAAGTCTCCAGACATGCTTTACAGTTTGTCTCCACACATCCTTTACAGGTAGAGGAAGTTTCTCGGGCAGGGTTCGACCATGGTCGAACCCTGCCCGAGAAGGTTG
>Ga0182014_10000659_pt1 | contig 46645 bp, 41 predicted proteins | sample 612S2DmetaG_FD_120489 | JGI IMG/M metagenome (GOLD analysis project Ga0182014, IMG submission 120489) | Permafrost microbial communities from Stordalen Mire, Sweden - 612S2D metaG | ecosystem: Environmental > Terrestrial > Soil > Wetlands > Permafrost | place: Sweden: Stordalen | collected... | reverse complement strand
GGCTGCCGCCCCCACGCACATAGCCGACAACACGCTCACGTAAATCAACACTGTAGCTCATCATTCACCCCCACAAGGTGGCAAATATTAACACGTAATATTGTTAATGTGAATCACTATAAAATATAAAGTTAGAGTATCCATCTAAAAGATACTCTAACCCAAGCTTTTCACGGCCAACAGAAAACCCCGGCAGTCACCTGCCGGGGTTTTTGTATAAACCGGCCTGCTTCAGGGCTGGCCGGTCGTTGCCGCGTAGGCCACCGTGGTCGGCACCTGCGGCGGTTGAGCAGTCGCAAAACTATCCAGTGCCTGTGGTGTCTGCAGCGCCAGCACGGCTTTGAATTCGGCGCTGGTGTTCAGGCAAAAGAACGAACCCTGCGTTTCCGCGCTCACCGACTGGTTGTTTGCCAGCAGCGTCACGAAATCATCCTCCCGGCTTTGGCCGGCACCTCCGCCGACGCGGTGGAAGTAGGTGTCCATCACATGCTGTTCCGCCAGAATATGCGGTTGGAACGTGGACATGAAGGTATCATACTGGCTCTGCTGCCCACACGAGAGCGCACCGACCATCAAAGCCGACTTCAGCCCGATAACATTGAACGCCTGCTGATAGGTTGCCTCTTGCGCCGGAGTAATTCTAACCCTGTGGGTCGTGGGGGCGGGTACCGCCACCATGGTCGGGTAAATATGCCCCACCGGCGGCGGCGGCGGCGGTGCAATTTCCACGACTGGCCCCGGTTTGGCGCAACCCGCTAATGTCAGCATGGTCAGGCCGATCGCCATCCCGGCTCCACGATAACCCCCGGCTGTCCGCGTTGAATGCAATGTGAAATCCTTCTGATTGATTCGAAAATATAATTTCCACGACATCAATACAGAAAATCCGCAACGTCGCCAAGGCACAAATCACCCTGATTTAATCGCATAACCCATTAACAATAAAACATTTCAATGAAAACGATGAATTTGTAATCCGCGCTCACACGCTCACCACCCGCAACGCATTGGTGGTCCCCGGCTGTCCGAACGGCACTCCAGCCACCACCACGATCTCCTCGCCCTTCTTGGCGAACCCTTCCAGCCGGGTAATTTTAACCGCCTGCGCCACTGCTTCGGTCATGGAATGCACCTCGTTTGTCAGCGCGGCATGCACCCCCCACACCAGCGCCATGCGTCGCGCCACCTCGGTGCTGGTAGTCAGCCCCACCACCGGGCAGTCGGGCTTTTCCCGCGCCACCCGCAACGCGGTGGACCCAGACTGCGTCAGCGCCACAATCGCCTGCGCACCAATGGTATGCGCTACCTGCACCGCCGCCGCGGCAATCGCATCGGCCGAGGATTTCTCCGGCGCCGGCCGCTTTGCATCGATCCCCCGCCGCCAATCCTCGTCGCGTTCTACGCGCGCGATAATCCGGTCCATCATATTCACCGCCTCACGCGGATACTGCCCGGCCGCCGACTCCGCCGAGAGCATCACTGCGTCCGCCCCATCGTACACCGCGGTCGCCACGTCGGAGGCTTCGGCCCGCGTCGGGGCAGGGGCTGAAATCATGCTTTCCAGCATCTGCGTGGCCACCACCACGGGCATGCCCCGCTGCTGCGCCGCACGAATAATTCGCTTCTGCGCAATAGGCACATCCTCGGGTGGCAACTCCACGCCTAAATCGCCGCGCGCCACCATCACGGCATCCGCCAGGCGCAGAATTTCATCCAGGTTTTCAAGCGCCTGCGGCTTTTCCAGCTTGGCCATCACCAGCGCCCTCCCAGCGGCCAAATCCTTGGCCCGCGCCACGTCCTCTGGCCGTTGCACAAACGAAAGCCCGACATACTCAATCCCCAGCGGCAGCACGAAATTCAAATCATCAATGTCCTTCGCCGTCAGCGAGGGAATCGGCAGCACCACATCGGGCATATTCACCCCTTTCCGGTCGGAGAGCACGCCGCTGTTCAGCACCTCGGTCAGCAGATGGTCCTCGCGCTTGCGCAACACCCGCAGCCGCAGCTTGCCGTCATCCAGCAACAGCATCGAGCCAATTTCCGCCGCCTCGAATATTTCCGGATGCGGCAAACACACCCGCCGCGAATCGCCGGGCGCCGCACTCCTATCCAGCGTAAACTGCTGCCCCGCCTGCAAAGTCACCCGCCCGGACTGAAACTGCCCCACCCGCAGCTTCGGCCCCTGCACATCCGCCAGAATCCCAATAGGCCGGCCAAACTTCTTCTCCAACGCCCTTATCATCCCGATCCGCGCCGCATGGTCGGCATGGCTTCCGTGCGAAAAATTCAGCCGGAACACATCCGCCCCGGCCAGAAACAACTGCGCCAGCACCTCCGGCGTGGCGCTCGCCGGCCCCAGTGTCGCGATGATCTTGGTGCGGCGGTGGCGGCGCAGGCGTTCGGTCATGCAAACCTCATAAAATCATTACAGCACGAATATCGTTGACATTGGTCAGCGTCGGCCCGGTGACGATCAAATCACCAAGAGATTTAAAAAAACTGTAGCTGTCGTGTGCCGCCAGGCTGCCCACCGGATCCAGCCCCAACTCGCGGGCACGTTCCAGCGTATCCGGGCCGATCATCGCCCCGGCAGCATCCTCGGTGCCATCAATCCCATCGGAATCCCCCGCCAGCGCGTAGGCGTTCTTCGCCCCACCCAGGGCAATCGCCATGCTGAGCAAAAACTCCATATTCCGCCCGCCGCGCCCCGGTTTTTCCGCGCCGATCGTCACGGTGGTCTCGCCGCCCGACAGCAGCAGCACCGGCCCGCTCTCGGCCAACGCCAGCCCAGCCATGCCGCGCCCAACCTCAGCGGCTTCGCCTTCCAGCGCATCCCCCAGTATTCTCACCGTCATGCCGCTGGCTTGCGCCGCCGCGCGCAACGCCAGCATCGGCGTCGCAATCAGCCGGTAATCCGCCCCCTCAACCCATGTCGGCCCAGACCCGATCACCGCCGGATCATCACCCGGAACATCTGAAATTGCCAGTGTCACCAGTCTCGCCGGCGCGCACGCCGCCGCCAGCTTCCCGCCTTTAATCCCCGAAAGCTGCCGGCGTATCCGGTTCATCGTCGCAATCGGCGCACCGGAGGCCAGCAGCGCCTTGTTCACCAGAATCTTGTCCTCCAGCGTCACCCCCGGTGCCGGCAGCGCCAGCAGCGCCGAAGCCCCGCCCGAAATCAGCGCTATCACCTGGTCTTCCGGCCCAAGCCCCCGCACCGCCGCCATAATCTTCCGTGCCGCCGCCTCGCTCGCCGCATCCGGCACCGGATGCGCCGCCTGCAAAACCTCGATTTTCCGCGTCGGCACCCCATGGCCGTACCGGGTCACCACCACACCCTCAATAGCCGCCTGCCTTTGCGGCCACGCGGCCTCCAGCGCCGCCGCCATCGCAGCCGCGGCCTTTCCCGCACCAATCACAATATTACGGCCCTTGCCCGGCGGCGGCAGATGCGGGGCCAAGCAAACCGCCGGATCGGCGGCAGCAATAGCCGCCTGGAATATCGCGCGCAGACGATTGGCGGTATCATGCTCCACAACGCCACTATGCCAGGAGCCCCAGGATGAGCAAACCCGAGATCGACGCCGCCCAAACCGAAAAACTGGAAGCTGCCGCCTTCCATGCCCTGGTCGCGCACTTACGCGCCAACCCGCAGGTGCAAAACATCGACCTGATGAATCTCGCCGGCTTCTGCCGCAACTGCCTCTCCCGCTGGTACCGCGAGGCCGCCGCAGCCCAAGGCATCCCCCTGTCAGATCCCGATGCGCGCGAAATTATCTATGGCATGCCCTACAAAGAGTGGCAGGCGCAGCACCAAAAACCGGCCAGCTCGGAAGCTCTGGCTGCCTTCGCCACCAAACCGGGGCATTGACGTTGAGGGTTCTAACCCTCTATCCCCGCGCTCCCTGAGAAGTGAGGATGTACCATGGCGCTTGATGCAACGGATGAAAAACCGACCAACGTCGCGGGCGACCGTCTGCGCAGCATTATCGACCGCATCGAGCGGCTCGAGGAAGAGCGCAAAGCCCTCGGCTCGGACATCAAGGACATCTATTCCGAGGCCAAATCCGCCGGCTTTGACGTAAAAGTGCTGCGCCAGCTGATCCGCATCCGCAAGCAGGAGCCCGCCGAAATCGAAGAGCAGGAAACCCTGCTGGACGTCTACCGCCGCGCCATCGGCATGTGAGCCTCTCCGCCACCCGCGTGGCGGAGAATCACGGCTGCCGGTGCATGAACCGGGCCTTCGCCCGCGCCGGGTCGGGCAGGGCGCAGGTCCGCGCGAGGTGCAAAATCGCCACGCTGAACAGTGCCAGCACCGCCGCACCCGAGACATTGCTCAGCGTCCCGGTGCCGTGCAGGGGCCCAAGAAACGTAATCAACCACAGTCCACCGAAATAAGGGCCAATCCACCACGCGCCGCGCCATTCCAGATGCGCCAACCCGCCATGGGTCACCAGTTGGTGCAGGCAATACAACACAAACACGGCAAGCAACCCGCCGAACAGGTGATCCACCACGACCGCCCCCGCCCAGAACACCACCAAGTTGGCGACAATAAACGCCAGCGGCGCGATAACATCGGCCCACCGCAGCCGGAACGGCCGTGGAAACTGAGCCTCGGGCAGCGTCCTGCGGAATGCGAACAGCACCACCGGCCCAACGCCATAAGCCAGCACGCCGATGGACGAGAGATACGTCACCAGCACCCGCCAAGACGGCAACGGCAGCAAAAACAGCAACCCGGCGGCAAAACTTAAAGCCAGACTCGTAATCGGCACGCCACGCGCGGAAATCTGCGCAAAACGCCGTGGCAGCAGCCCCGCATCCGCGGTGGCATAAATCACGCGCGACGCCGTGGTGTTGTAAATAATTCCGGTCCCGCCGGGTGAAATCGCCGCATCCGCATAAAGGGTCACAGCCAACCACGTCAGCCCAAGCCCGCTCGCCAGCCCGGCAAATGGTCCGGAAATGCCGGGGAATTTCAAATGCCCCCAGCCCTGGGCAAGGTCCGCCGGGCTGAGTGCACCGATAAACGCGAGTTCCAGTCCGCAATACAGCAATATGGAGAACAACACCGAGCCCAATATGGCAAAGGGCAGCGCGCGCGATGGATTGGCGGATTCGCCCGCCAACTCAATGGCCTGCCGGAACCCGAGATAAGTGAAAATAATCCCGGACCCCGAAACAGCGGCAAAAACCCCATCTGCCCCCGCCGGCGCGAACCCGTATTGCGTGAAGTTCTGTACCCGGAAATGCACGCAAACCAGCGTAACCACGGTGAGGGCAGGGACCGCCAGCTTCCACCAGGTAATCGCATTGTTAATCCGCAACACCAGCCGGATCGCCAGCAGATTGATGACGAGAAACACCGCCATCAGCCCTACCGCCGCCCCAAATCCCCGCAGCGTGAGCACACCCGTCACCGGCACGACCATGCCCGGCAGAAAGTTATTGCCGTAGGATACCACCGCCACGGCCTCAATAGGCGCCACCGCGACATAGGCAAGAAAATTGATCCAGCTCATCACCTGCGCCGCCAGCCGGCCAAAACATAAATCCGGAAACACAATCACCGCCCCCGGCTGCGGAAACATGGTGGACAACTCGGCGAACACGAACGCCAGCAACAGCACCGCCGCCCCGCCGATCACCCAGGATATCATCGCCGCCGGCCCGGCAATCTTCGCCGCAGTCAACGCCCCGAACAGCCAGCCGGAACCTATCATGCCTCCCAGGCTGGCAAATAACAGGCCCAAAGGACCAGCGTCGCGTCTCAGTCCCGGTGCGGACATGCAATCTCCTACTTTAAAAGTATAGATAGCGGCTTCCCCCGGCACAACCAAATGCTGCCCCGGTTTGACCTCGGCGCAGTAACGCTTACATCTGGCGGCAACATCGAAGGAGCGGTTTTTCATGCGGCATTCAAGGATCGTCCGGCACCCAGAGGGTCTCTCCAGCAGCGGCACTGACTTGCCCGCCTGGAACCTCAACGACCTCTACGCCGGTCTGGACGACCCTCGAATCGCCGCGGACTTACAGTCCGCCCAGGACGCCGCCGTCGCCTTCGAGTCCCGCTACAAAGACAAACTAACCGGCCTGAGCGGCGCGGACCTCGCCGCCGCGGTACATGAATACGAGCGCATTTCCGAAGCCCTCGGCCGCGCCGCCTCCTTCGCGCAACTGCTGTTTGCCGCGGACTCCAACAACCCCGAGCACGGCAAATTCTACCAGACCATGTCCGAGCGCGTGACGCTCATCAACACCCACCTGCTATTCTTCACCTTGGAACTCAATCTCCTCTCGGAGCCCGATCTGGCCGCCAAACTGCAAGACCCCGCCTTGTCCCGCTACGCCCCCTGGTTCCGCGACCTTCGTGTCTTCCTGCCGCACCAGCTCTCCGGTGAGCTGGAAAAACTGCTGATGGAAAAAGACGTCACCGGCCACGCCGCCTGGAGCCGGCTGTTTGACGAAACCACCGCCGCCATGCGCGTGCCGGTGAACGGCGAGGACCTCACGCTCTCGGCCGCCCTCAACAAACTCTCCGACCCTGACCGCGCCACCCGTGAAGCCGCTGGCAAAGCCGTCGGCGAGGCCATGGGCCGCAGCGAAAAACTATTCGCCCTCATCACCAACACCTTGGCGAAAGATAAGGAGATCGACGACAACTGGCGCCACTATCCCGCCCCCGCCTCCTACCGCAACCGCTCGAATATGGTGGAAGACGAGGTCGTCGAAGCCCTGAGTGCGGCGGTAAAAGCCTCCTACGCCCGCCTCGCGCACCGCTACTACGGCATGAAGGCAAAATGGCTGGGCCTGGAAAAGCTCGAATACTGGGACCGCAACGCGCCCCTGCCCGGCGATGACGACCGCAACATCCCCTGGCCCGAGGCGAAAGCCACGGTGCTGGCCGCCTACAGCCGCTTCAACCCAGCCCTGGCCGCGCAGATCGAGCCGTTCTTCAGCAAAAACTGGATCGACGCCGCCCCCCGCCCCGGCAAATCCGGCGGCGCCTTCGCCCACCCCACCGTGCCCTCAGCCCACCCTTATGTGCTGATGAACTACCACGGTCGCACCCGTGACGTGATGACCCTGGCGCACGAACTCGGCCACGGCGCCCACCAGCGCCTCGCCGCGGACCAGGGCTACCTGATGTCCGGCACGCCGCTAACCCTGGCCGAAACCGCCAGCGTCTTCGGCGAAATGCTCACCTTCCGCTCCCTGCTGGACGCCGAGACCGATCCGCAGCGCCGCCGCCTCATGCTGGCCTCCAAGGTGGAGGACATGCTCAACACCGTGGTCCGCCAGATCGCCTTCTACCAGTTCGAACTCAAAATTCATGCCGAGCGCCGCACCGGCGAGCTGCTCCCCGCCCGCATCGGCGAAATCTGGCTGGAAGTGCAAACCGAGAGCCTCGGCCCGGTCTTCCACTTCGCCGAGGAATACCGCCTGTTCTGGGCCTACGTCCCGCATTTTGTGCACTCGCCGTTCTACGTCTACGCCTATGCCTTCGGCGACTGCCTCGTGAACGCGCTCTACGCCGTCTATCAAGAGAGCGCCGACAAAGCCGCCTTCGCGGAAAAATACACCACCATGCTCCAAGCCGGCGGCACTTTGCGCCACAAGGAACTTCTGGCCCCCTTCGGCCTGGATGCAAGCCATCCCGAATTCTGGCAAAAAGGTCTGGACGTGATCGCCGGGTTTATCGACGAACTGGAAGCATAGACGAATTGGAAGCATAATGGCCGAGCGTGAAGGCAACATCTTTGGCGACATCGGCCGCTTCGCCCGCACTTCGAGCGCGGTCGGCGGCATCGCCGCGCGCATCGCCGGGGAGCGTGTTCTCGGCATCAAAACCGACCAAGCCCGCCACGCCCAGGATTTGAAAGCCGTGCTGGGCGGCCTCAAAGGCCCGATGATGAAGGTGGCGCAGTTCCTCTCCACCGTGCCCGATGCTTTGCCCCCCGAATACGCCGCCCAACTGGCCGAGCTGCAAGCCAACGCCCCTCCCATGGGCTGGGCATTCGTCCGCCGGCGCATGCAAAGCGAGCTGGGGCCGGATTGGGAGAAAAAATTCACCAGCTTCGGCCACGAGGCCGCCGCTGCCGCCAGTCTCGGCCAGGTCCACAAGGCCGTGCTGCCGGACGGCACGCAAGTCGCCTGCAAGCTGCAATACCCGGACATGCCCAACATCGTGGAAGCCGACCTACGCCAGGTGAAAATGGCCATGGCGCTCTACCGGCGCATGGATAATGCCATCAACCAGGACGACATCTACGTCGAGCTATGCGAGCGCCTGCGCGAGGAGCTGGATTACAAGCGCGAGGCCGCCCAGATGCGCCTCTACCACGCCATGCTGGACGGCATCCCGGACATCAACGTGCCCGAGCCGGTGCCCGAATACACCACGCCCCGCCTGCTCACCATGAAATGGCTGAACGGAGTCGGCCTGAAAACCTGGCTGGAGGGCGACCCGAGCCTGGAGCAGCGCAACGCGCTCGCAACCGCCCTTTTCCGTGCCTGGTACATCCCCTTCTACCGCTACGGCGTCATCCACGGCGACCCGCATCTGGGCAACTACCAGGTCAGCTCCTCCGGCGGCCTCAACCTGCTGGACTACGGCTCGATCCGCGTCTTCCCGGCCAAATTCGTCGGCGGCGTGCTGGAACTCTACGCCGCGGTGCGCGACGCAGACGAAGCACGCGCCCGCCACGCCTACGACATCTGGGGCTTCAAGGGCATCACGGACGAGCAGATCACCATCCTCAACGACTGGGCGCAGTTCCTCTACGGCCCGCTGTGCGAGGACCGCGTCCGCCCGATCCAGGAGGACGGCGACACTCAATTCGGCCGCGCGGTGGCACAAAAAGTTCACGCCGGCCTGCAACGCACCGGCGGTGTGCGGCCGCCGCGAGAATTCGTGCTCATGGACCGCTCCGCGATCGGCCTTGGCTCAGTATTCATGCGCCTGAAAGCGGAGTTGAACTGGAGCCGCCTGTTCCATGAGACTGTCGACGACTTCGACGCCGAGCGGCTGACGGCGCGCCAGCAGGAGGCATTGCGCATTGCCGGGGTGCCGGAGGCGAAGTAGGCCTTTTGGCAGTGAACAAAAGCATAAAAGAGGACGTTAATGGCGATTTTTAAACGTGGCCTGCGGGAGGGTTTCATCTCCCGCGCGTACCGGAAGGTTCTGCATTCCTTCTATGCCAACGATCTGTGGATCGACCTGCGTCTGCACGCCAAGCGTGAGGCGGTAGACTACATCATCGCCCATATGGGCGAGGCAATGGTGCTACCCGACCGGCTGGACCTGCTGAAATTCGCCCTGTCGCGCGCCTCCGCTGACGGTCTGGTCATGGAATTCGGCGTCGAAAAAGGCGCCTCGCTGCGCCATCTGGCCAGCCTGACGCAACGCAACGTGCATGGTTTTGACAGTTTCGAGGGCCTCCCGGGCGACTGGAGCGGCACCAAGGAAGCCGCCGGCGCCTTCTCACTGCGCGGCCGGCTGCCCAAAGTCCCCACCAACGCGATTCTTCACGTCGGCTGGTTCGATAAAACCCTGCCGCCCTTTCTGGCGGAAAACCCCGCCCCCTGCGCCCTTATTCACGTGGATTGCGACATCTACATCAGCACCGCGATCATTTTCGAGCAGCTACGCCCGCGCATCGGCAGCGGCACGGTCATCGTCTTCGATGAATATTTCAATTATCCAGGCTGGCGCGCCCACGAATACAAAGCGTTCCAGGAATTCATCGCCGCCACGGGGTTAAAGTATCGCTATCTCGGGTTTTCCGCCGAAAAAGGCCATGTATCGGTCATTATTCTTTAACTTCTGCCTGCATCTCCCAGACTTTCGGCAGGTTACGATACCGGGAACCGCCCCTAGCTGGCGGCTGGTGCTCTTGAATAATTACGCCGCCTCCATCATGGTGCGGCGCAATTGATTGCGTTTTTTAGGGAATGGTCCATGCGTCTAGCGGTTTTAAAAGAACGTCGTGCCGGGGAAGCCCGTGTGGCGGCGACACCAGACACGGTGAAAAAGCTGATCGGGCTTGGCCTGAGCGTTGCTGTTGAAGCAGGCGCCGGGCTCACGGCCGCGATCTCCGATGATGAATTCGCCGCCGCCGGCGCGCAAATCACCGCCGACGCAGCAACCGCCTTGAAAGGCGCTGAAATCCTCTTCGCCGTGCAGGCGCCGCAGGCTGACATCCGCGCCCTCATCGCCCCCGGCACCCTGCTGGTCTGCACCATGAACACTTTTGGCGACCCCGAGCTGGTCCCGGCCCTCGCCGCCGCGAAAATTGACGGCGTGGCGATGGAAATGATGCCGCGCATCACCCGCGCCCAGAGCATGGACGTACTCTCCAGCCAGGCGAATTTGTCCGGCTACCGCGCCCTCATTGAAGCCGCCAACGCCTTCGCGCGCGGCTTCCCGATGATGATGACCGCCGCCGGCACCGTGCCGCCCGCCCGTGTGCTCGTCATCGGCGCCGGCGTGGCCGGCCTGCAGGCCATCGCCACCGCGCGCCGCCTCGGCGGCATTGTCTCGGGCACGGACGTTCGTCCCGCCGCCAAGGAAGAAATCAAGTCCCTCGGCGCCGTCTACATTGGCGTCGATGACGAGGAATCCGCCAAGCAGACCGGCCCCTATGCCGGGCAGATGTCCGAGGAATTCCGCCAAAAGCAGGCCGACCTCATGGCCACAACCGTCGCCAAGAACGACATCATCGTCTGCACCGCCCTGGTGCAGGGCCGCAAGGCGCCGGTGATCGTCACCTCCGAGATGGTCGCCTCCATGCGCGCGGGTAGCATCATCATCGACCTCGCGGCTGATTCCGGCGGCAACTGCGCCGGCACCGTGCCGGGCGAGACCATCACCACCGCCAACGGCGTCACCATCATCGGTCACCGCAACTGGCCCTCGCGCATCGCCGTGGCGGCCAGCCAGCTTTACGCGCGCAACCTGCTAACCTTCATCACCACGTTCTGGGATAAGGACGCAAAGGCGCCGAAGCTGACCGAGACCGACGACATCATCAAGGGCGTGCTGCTGACCAAGGGCGGTCAGATCATCCACCCGAACTTCATTCCCGCAGCCGCTTAAGGGGGGCGCAAAACCATGACACCAGCTGATTTAGCCGCACAAGCGGCAGACCTCGCGCATCAGGCCAGCGTACTCGCGCAGAACGCCGCCGGCGTTGCCGCCGTGGCCGCGCAGAACGCGCCCCCCGCCGCGCCCTTCGTCTATCTGTTTAGCATTTTCGTGCTGGCGATCTTCGTGGGCTACTACGTGGTGTGGAACGTCACCCCGGCGCTGCATTCGCCGCTCATGGCGGTGACCAATGCCATCTCCTCGGTCATCATTGTCGGCGCCATGCTGGCCACCGGACTGCAAGGCAGCAATGTCGCGCATCTGTTCGGCTTCCTGGCCGTGGTGCTGGTCAGTGTTAACATTTTCGGCGGCTTTGTGGTGACCAACCGCATGCTCTCGATGTTCCGTAAAAAGTAAGGCCCCCGTCAGATGAACCAGTCACTTACCGCCTTCGCTTATCTGGTCGCCGCGGTCCTCTTTATCCTGGCTCTGCGTGGCCTCTCGCACCCCACCACCTCGCGCCGCGGCAATCAGCTCGGCATCATCGGCATGACCATCGCCATCCTGGCGACGCTCCTGCACAGCGGCATGTCGCTGGCCGGCGTGGCGCTCATCGTGCTGGGTGTCGCCATCGGCGGCGCCATCGGCACCGTGGCGGCGCTGCGCATCAAAATGACTGCGCTACCCCAGCTCGTCGCCGCCTTCCACTCGCTGGTCGGTCTGGCCGCCGTGTTCGTCGCCGCCTCGGCACTGAACGCGCCGCAGAGCTTCAACATCGGCACCACCGGGCATATCCACCTGGAAAGCCTGGTCGAAATGTCGCTTGGCCTGGCCATCGGCGCCGTCACCTTCACCGGCTCGTTGATCGCCTTTGCCAAACTGCAAGCGCTCATGTCCGGCACGCCGATCACCTTCCGTGGTCAGCATAAGCTCAACCTCGCGCTGGGTATCCTGCTGTTTATCCTGATCGTGGCCTTCATCCTCTCCGGCGGCGACAAGATCCTGTTCACGGCGGTGGCGATCCTGGCCCTGGTCATGGGCTTCCTCATCATCATCCCCATCGGCGGCGCGGACATGCCGGTCGTGGTCTCGATGCTGAACTCCTACTCCGGCTGGGCAGCCGCAGGCATCGGCTTTACCATCGGCAACATGGCGCTCATTGTCACCGGCGCGCTGGTTGGCTCCTCAGGCGCCATCCTGTCCTACATCATGTGTAAGGGCATGAACCGCAGCATCTTCAACGTGCTGCTCGGCGGCTTCGGCACCTCCGGCGGCGAGGCCGTGGCCGGCACCACTTCGGGCGACAAATCGGTGAAAATCGGTTCCGCCGAGGACGCCGCCTTCATCATGAAGAACGCCTCCAAAATCATCATCGTGCCCGGCTACGGCATGGCGGTATCCCAGGCGCAGCACGCCCTGCGTGAAATGGGGGACGTGCTCAAAGCCGACAACATCGTGGTCAAATACGCCATCCACCCGGTCGCCGGCCGCATGCCGGGCCACATGAACGTGCTGCTCGCCGAAGCCGGCGTCTCCTACGATGACGTGTTCGAGCTGGAAACGATCAACAACGAGTTCGCCTCGGCGGACGTGGTGTACGTGATCGGCGCCAACGACGTCACCAACCCGGCGGCGAAAACCAACCCGGCCAGCCCGATCTACGGCATGCCGATCCTGGAAGTCGACAAAGCCAAAACTGTGCTGTTCGTGAAGCGTTCCATGGCATCGGGCTACTCCGGCGTCGACAACGAACTCTTCTTCCGCGACAATACCATGATGCTCTTCGGTGACGCCAAAAAGATGACCGAGGAAATCGTCCAGTCCCTGAGCCACTAAGCTCAATCAATGTAAATTTAAAAGGCGGGTCGCTTGGCCCGCCTTTTTTATATTCGCGGCCCCACCGCCTAAAAATAAATCAGTAAACTTCCCTGCCGTAAAATAAGGCATATTTTCGCCTACCTCCCGGCGGGTGGCATTGCTCAACAGTAATCATTTAGGATACGACCAGTGCAAGCCGGCACACCCGGTTCGCGCTATATTGTCGGCATGACGGAGAGATACATCTGTGAAGCATTTCAAACGCCTTCTGGTCGCCAACCGGTCCGAAATCGCCATCCGCGTCATGCGCGCGGCGGCGGAACTGGGCATTCAGACCATCGCCATCTACCCGGAGCACGACAAACTCTCCCTGCACCGGTTCAAGGCGGACGAGGCGTACCTGATAGGCCGCGGCATGGGCCCCATCGAGGCCTATCTCTCCATCGAGGAAGTCATCCGCGTCGCCAAACAGGCCAACGCTGACGCCATCCACCCCGGCTACGGCTTCCTCTCCGAAAACCCCGACTTCGCCGAAGCCTGCGCCGCCGAGGGCATCGTCTTCATCGGCCCGTCGCCGGACACCATGCGCCGCCTCGGTAACAAAGTCGCCGCCCGCAACCTGGCCATCTCCGTCGGCGTGCCCGTCATGCCCGCCACCAACCCGTTGCCCGACGACGCTGCGGAAATCAAACGCCTCGCCGCGCAAGTAGGCTACCCCGTCATGCTCAAAGCCTCCTGGGGCGGCGGCGGACGCGGCATGCGCCCCATCGAGTCCGAGGACACCCTGCTGGAATCCGTGCAGGCCGCCAAACGCGAAGCCAAAGCCGCGTTCGGCAACGATGAAGTCTATCTGGAAAAACTGGTCAGCCGCGCCCGCCACGTTGAGGTCCAGCTCCTAGGCGACTCCTTCGGTAACCTCGTCCATCTGTTCGAGCGCGACTGCTCCATCCAACGCCGCCACCAAAAGGTCATCGAACGCGCCCCGGCCCCCTATCTGAACGAGTCCGAACGCGCCGAAATCTGTAACGCCGCCCTCGCCATCGGCCGCGCCACCAACTACTGCAACGCCGGCACCGTCGAATTCCTGATGGATATGGACACCGGCAAGTTCTACTTCATCGAGGTCAACCCCCGCGTCCAGGTCGAGCACACGGTCACCGAAGTCGTCACCGGCATCGACATCGTCAAAGCCCAGATCCACATCGCCGAGGGCGGCCACATTGGCAACTTGCCGGAAACCGGCGTGCCCGAGCAGAAGGATATCCGCCTCAGCGGCCACGCCCTGCAATGCCGCATCACCACCGAGAACCCGGAAAACAACTTCATCCCGGACTACGGCCGCATCACCGCCTATCGCGGCGCCTTCGGCTTCGGCATCCGCGCGGATGGCGGCACCGCCTACGCCGGCGCGGTCGTCACCCGCTTCTATGACGCCCTGCTGGAAAAAGTCACCGCCTGGGCGCCAACGCCCGAGGAAGCCGTGGCCCGCATGGACCGTGCCCTGCGCGAGTACCGCATCCGCGGCGTCGCCACCAACCTCACCTTCCTGGAAGCCCTGCTCAACCACCCGGACTTCATCGCCAACCGCTACACCACCCGCTTCATCGACAACACGCCCGAACTCTTCCAGGTCCGCAAACGCCGTGACCGCGCCACCAAACTGCTGCGTTACATCGCGGACGTTACCGTCAACGGCCACCCGGAAACCCGCGGCAAACCACTCCCGGCCGCGCATGGCCGCGTCCCGGAAGCACCCCGCTTCGGCAACGAGCGCACCGACGGCACCAAACAAATCCTCGACCAGATTGGCCCGAACGGCTTCTCCAAATGGATGCTCGACCAAAAGCGCGCCCTGGTCACGGACACGACCATGCGCGACGCCCACCAGTCGCTGCTCGCTACCCGCATGCGTTCCTACGACATCATCACCGCCGCCAAAGCCTATTCGGTCGCCCTGCCGCAGCTCTTCTCCCTGGAATGCTGGGGTGGCGCCACCTTCGACGTCTCCATGCGCTTCCTCTCGGAAGGCCCGTGGGAACGCCTGCGCGGCATCCGTGAACGCACCCCCAACCTGCTGCTGCAAATGCTGCTGCGCGGCGCCAACGGCGTCGGTTACACCAACTACCCCGACAACGTGGTCAAATTCTTCGTCAAACAGGCGGCCGAAGGCGGCATCGACCTGTTCCGCGTGTTCGACTGCCTGAACTGGGTGGAGAACATGCGCGTCGCGATCGACGCCGTGGTGGAAAGCGGCAAATTGGCCGAAGGCGCGCTCTGCTACACCGGAGACATCCTCGACCCCGACCGCGGCAAATACTCGCTCAACTACTACGTCGATCTCGCAAAACAACTGGAAGCCGCCGGCTGCCACATCCTCGCCATCAAGGACATGGCCGGCCTGCTCAAACCCGCCGCCGCCAGCGTGCTGGTCAAAGCCTTGAAGGAAAACGTCGGCCTGCCGATCCACCTGCACACGCATGACACCTCCGGCATCTCCGGCGCCACAGTATTCGCCGCCGTCACCGCCGGGGTGGACGCGTTCGATGCCGCCATGGACCCCATGTCCGGCCTCACCTCGCAGCCCTGCCTCGGCTCCCTGGTCGAAGCCTTGCGCCACACCGAACGCGACACCGGCATCGACCCCGACGCCATCCGCCGCATGAGCTTCTACTGGGAAGCCGTGCGCGGCCAGTACGCAGCGTTCGAGAGCGACCTGCAATCCGGAGCCTCGGAAGTCTATTTGCACGAAATGCCCGGCGGCCAGTTCACCAACCTGCGCGAACAAGCCCGCTCACTCGGCCTGGAGACCCGCTGGCACGAAGTCGCCCGCGCCTACCGCGACGCCAACGACCTCTTTGGCGACATCGTCAAAGTCACGCCCTCCTCCAAAGTCGTGGGCGACATGGCGCTGATGATGGTCAGCCAGAACCTCTCGGCCAAGGACGTCGCCGACCCGGCCAAGGAAATCTCCTTCCCGCAATCCGTCGTCGAAATGCTGCACGGCGACCTCGGCCAGCCCCCCGGCGGCTGGCCCGAAACCCTGCAGAAAAAGGTGCTCAAAGGCAAAGCCCCCATCACCGTCCGCCCCGGCTCGCTGATCCCCGCGGCTGACATCGAAGCCGTGCGCAAAACCGCCACCGAGCGCTGCGGCATCGAGTTCAACGACCAGATACTCGCCTCCTACCTGATGTACCCAGAGGTCTTCACCAACTTCAACGCCTCTATGCGCACCTACGGCCCAGTCTCCGTCCTGCCGACGCCCGTCTACTTCTACGGCATGAAACCCGGTGACGAGATCTCCGTCACGCTTGAAACTGGCAAAACCATGATCGTCAGCCTGCAAACCCTGGGCGACACCGATGAAGACGGTAACGTCCGCGTCTTCTTCGAACTCAACGGCCAGCCCCGCGTCATCAGCGTGCCCAACCGCAACGCCACCGCCGCGCGCCCAGCCCGCCGCAAAGCCGACGAAGCCGACCCCAAACAACTCGGCGCCCCCATGCCAGGCTCCATCGCCGCCATCCTGGTCCGCGAAGGCGATACCGTCACCCAGGGCGAGCCACTCCTCGCCATCGAAGCCATGAAAATGGAAGCCCAACTCACCGCCCCGCGCGACGGCACCATCAAAACAATCCTCGTCCGCCCCGGCGAACAAGTGGACACCAAAGACCTCCTCATCGAATTTGCGTAAGAGGTTAGGGTTTAAGTGAATAAGGCCAGGGGCGCTTTGCCCCCTGAACCCGCTTTAACCGAACTCACGAACGAAGAGAGAATGGCGGCGTTTTGATTGGATGAATCCTTTGCCGGCACGACGCCGGCGGTCCGGAGCCTGGCGGCGAGGTTCCCGATCAACTCGATCCCCGGCGGACCGCCGTCTTCAGATGGGTGGATGATGACGTGGTCGATCAGCGCGCGGGCAGCCTCACGGGTTTCAGTCGCATCGTCCGCCTGGATGGCTTTATGCAAGGCTTCGATCTCGCGCCGGTAGACTTCGCCCAACTTGGGGTGCAGGGCCGGTAAGGCGGGCACCTTGGTTCCCACGTCTTCCAGGAGCGTGGCGCGCCGGGCCTCAAGCTCGTTGAGCTTCTGCTGCAAGCCGGGCATCCGTATGCCGTCCGCGATCGCGTCAACCAGGTTGGCGAGTTTTTTGTCGATCATCGTCAGCTCTCTTTGGCCGGTAGCCTTAGCGGCTGATGCCTGTGCAATTGCTTTGTTCCACTCCTCGGCCAGCTCTGCGACAAAAATTGCGACATGTTCCGGCTTCATAAGCTGGCGGCCGAGCGCTTCAAGGACGTGGGCTTCCAGCTTGGACCGCCGGATTGATACCTTATTCTTGCAGGCTCCGTTTATCGCGGCTCGGCAGCGCAGGTAATCCTGACCAAAGGCAGCAAAGGTATTGTCACAGCAGCCACATACGACCTTGCCGGTCAGCAGGTGCTTCGGACGGCGATGCTCCCAAAAAGCGTGGTCTCCGTTCTCGGCTGGTGCGGTTCTTGTCCGCGGCCGGTCTGCGGCCAAGCGATCTTGGACCCGCGCCCAGACCTCATCGCTGATGATCTGGAGAGCAGGCCGCTCTTGAGCCACTAGCTTGTCCTGGTCATTGCCGCGGCGCTGCCGCTCGCCAGTAATCGGGTCTTTCACCGTATTGTGCCGGTTCCAGACGAGGCGTCCGACGTAAAGCGAATTTCGGAGCAGGCCATCGACCCGCTTCGGCCGGCCTCGGATTGACGAGTGGTACCAGATGCCACCGCCGGGGCCGCGCACCCCCTCACCATTCAAATCGCTGGCAATCTTGAACCGGCTTGCACCTCCGGCATATTCACTGAAAATCCGGCGGACTATGGCAGCGGCTTCCGGGTCAATTTCGCGGAGTCCCCGTTCGGGCTCGCCATCCTCGCCGAGCCGCTTGATAATCCGGTAGCCGTACGCGGGCCGGGCAAGATTCCGCCCGGCCAGAATCCGGCCTTCCAGGCCTCGATGCGTCTTCTGGGCCAGGTCCTTCAGGTAAAGCGCGCCTATCGTGCCCTTCAGGCCGATATGCAGCTCCGAAAATTCCCCTTCGGACAATGTGACGATTCGGGTGCGGGCAAAGGACGCTTGCTTATAGAAGCCGGCGATATGTTCCTGGTCACGGGATATGCGGTCCAGACTCTCCGACAGTACGACATCCACGGCTCCCGACCTGATGAACGAGAGAAGCTTCTGATAGTATGGGCGGTTTAGGCTGGCGCCAGAGATCGCATCGTCGGCAAATATCTTGCAGACGCTCCAGCCCTCGCGCTCAGCCCGTACTTTGCAGATACGAACCTGATCCTCGATTGAGGCGTCACGCTGGTTATCGGAGCTGTAACGGGCGTAGATGGCGACACGAAGCGTCATGGGTTGTGTTCCCGCCGATTTTCGTTTTGGTTAGAGCGGCTTGGGTGGTGGAGGCCGCAAAATAGTTACTTGGCATCGGTGCTAGCCAAATACTCAGCAGCGAGCTTGCGGGCCGTCTGCCTCGCCAGGGCCCGGATGAACGCCTCAACATTTTCCTCAACGCTGGCATTAAGGTTGGCTGGCACGGCAGCCGCGCCTGATTCCAGACGTTCGGCCTCCTCCATGCCCGCGAACGGCTTCTCGGCCACCAAAGCCTTAACTTTGATGACCATGCCAGACGACGGACGAGGGGAGCAGCGTGTACCCATGGAAAGGAGGGTAGCCGCCCGCCCGGCGGTAGGCTGGAGCAACCGATGGCCTGACCCAGCGCGCCTAAAAACAATCCCCTGGCCTGATAAGGGGCCGGAGCCATCAGCTTGCGCGGAGAAACGGGGCGCCGCAACTGGCACCCCCGTGCTATTACTTGGCCTTCCGGCCGCGCGCCTGCGTCTCACCCCCACCGGCCACCAAGAGCCCCAAGGGGGAAGCGTGGGGGACGTGACGGACACCTCATGCCGCGGGGTTCTTTGGTGAGTGCGTGACCAGGTAGCAGTGCAGCACCCAGGACCAGAAAGAAAAACTGCGCCAATCCGTTGGGGCGGCGCTGAAGTTCGCGGCGAGCATGACGCGCACGGCGCCGGCAGCACCTTGTTGCACAAACGGGGCGCTCTCGCCGGTGCCGGTGATGACCTGGTAGCGGTCAAGCGCCGGGATGGCCCGGGGACCGAGACTTTGCAGGTAATCGAGGTCAAGAGCCGCCCCTGAGCCGGTCACCTCCCGGCAATGGGTGACATCGTACTGTGCGACGATCCAGGGGAAATTGAGGCATGTGGCCATATAGAGCGTAAGCAGGGCGGCGAAGGCATTGGCGCGCAGCAGCCAGGCATCGGAACGCGCCAAAAGGATCCGCAAGATGATCAACACGAGCCCGGCGAAGACCACGAGCATCCAGATAAAACTGGCAAGACGCAGCTCGCTGAGTGAGTAGACCTGCACGTAAAGCCAGAGGCGAAAGATGGATGAGCCGACCAAGGCCAGGTTTTGCGCGATCCAGAGCACCACCAGCAGGCGGACGCGACGAGATGCGGCCGGCGGGCTGCCCGGCCGCGTTGCCAGGATGGCAAATCCGCCCGCCAGCAAGGCCGTCAAGATCAGCGGGTAGGCGCCGCGATGTGCGTAGTCCGCGTAAGTGAGGCCGGTGGGGAGTGTGGCGCCTCCCCACAGATAGGCCGCGTCCAGAGCCGTCTGCAGGGCAAAAAGCAGGTTGAACAGGATGAGGGCGCGGCTGATGGGTGCGGTGCCGAACATGGCAGCCCAGGCGCCGCCCCGCGGGGGACGGGTGACCGACATGCGGGCCGGCCGCGGCGGCGTGAGCTGCGCCAGGAACGGCCAGACCACGCTGGCGAGGGCCAGCCAGAACAACAGCCGCACCGGTGTGAGTGCCTGCAGGAGCACCAGCGGGTTGGCAGCGGACAGGGCGGAAGCGATGATCGGGTTGGCGTCAGCGAACAGGCCGAGGAACACGGCGCCGCCCAGAGCCGGGAGGAGCCAGCCGAGCAGGGAGGCGAAGCCGCTCCGCCTGGCTGGGAGTGGTTTGCGGCCACGCCAGGTGCGGAACAGGTCGGGCCCCACGCGCCAGACTATGCCGCCGAGGATCGCCTTGGTTCTGGGCCAGAGCTCTGCTTCCTCGCCGCTCACACAGGCGGCGGCAAAAGCGGTGCCGAGCACGGAGAGACCAAAGGCGAGGGCATCAGGTTCCAGCAGCCATGGAATCTGCGCCAACAGAATGGTGACCGCAGCACCAGCGAGCTGGTCTGACCCCGGGCGGCTGGCCGAGGTACCGTAGGCGGCAGCAATGATGCAGCCGGCAAACATGGCTACTCCCGCACCGGGCGCCTGGCCGAAGCACAGCCAGTCGCCCAGGGCCACCAGCAGGAATAGGGCGGCGAGGGCGCACGCTGTACTGCCGCGGGCAAACCGCGCGGTGGCGGCAGGTAGAGCGAGATCGGTCACGGGCGGGTCTCCTGGTTGTGGGATGATGGGAAGCGACAGCCACCAGCCATCCAGCAGCAGCGTGCGCGGGAGGGTGACGTGGGGATAAAAAGTTCTTTGCATTACAAAGTTTCCGGGTAAAATTTTTAGGCCGGGCTGGTGCGCAGCAGCACGGCAGCTTCCTCGGCGTCGCGCACCACCTGCTCCAGCACATTGAGATAGCCGGCGTAGCGTTTCCGCCCCGCCGGGGTGAGGCGGCAGGATGTATGGGGGCGGTTGTCAACAAAGCTCTTTTCAATGGCGACCATCTCCGCCTCTTCCAGAACCTGCAGGTGGCGGCTCAGATTTCCATCGGTCAGCTTGCACAGCCGGCGCAGATCGCTGAAGGCCAGCCCTTTCGGGTGCGACACAAGACAGGTCAGGATGCCGAGCCGTGCCTTCTCGTGGATGACACGGTCCAGCCCCTCATAGGCATAGCGTCCTTCAGTCGTCTTGCTCATGCGCGCCTCCGGCAAGGAGCAGAATAATGGCCGCCAGCGCCTCGCCGATGCCGAAGGGCAAGGCCATGGCCCAGGGTGAGAAAGCGTGGGGAACCTGTGCAAGGGCAAGGCACGCAAGGCCGGTGGCCGCGTACCAGAACCCGGCAAGACGCATCGGCGCGGGCAGAGTGCGGCAGGCGGAAAACACGCCAAGAGCCAGGATGATCTGCCACAGCCCTGGGAGCATCCAGGCACATTGCGGCGCGTACCAGGCGATGACAGCCGTCAAAAGCCCTCCGGCCGCGCCGGCTGGGAGCAACTGACCGGCAGCCTCACGCACCATCTCGTCGGCAAGGCCGGAATGGGCGCGCCGGGCACGCAGAGCAACATCCGCGGCGATGGTGGAGCAGGCCAGGAGCGCGGTGATGGTCCAGAGTGTCAGGTAGGCAAGCAGGTGTGCCCCGGGAGCGGGAACCAGAACGGATTGCAGGTACGCGGCTGCAGCTGCCAGCAGCGCGGTGAAACCGATCGCCGCCGGGCCGTAGAAACGGAACTCCGCGCTGCGCGCCAAATGGCTGCGCATGGTGCGGATGCTGTCCAGGGCTTCACCGAGATCGTCCATATGGATTACCTTGCTTTGCAATGTAAAGTACGTTGCAGGACAAATTTGTCAAGCGCCCTTTTAGTTAGACGGCTGTGCCGCTGAGTACCTCGGGTGAAACAAAGGGGGGCCCGGCGAAAGCTACAAGCCTGCGTGGTTGACTTGTTTTGTACCCCGCCAGACAAGGCCGTATGACCCGCAAGCTACTCCTGGTTGGCGCCGGTGGCGCGTTTGGCTTGCGCCTCGCGCACCGGCTTGCCGCGTCCGTGCCGTGCGAGTTGCTGGTGGCGGGGCGTTCCGCGGCACGGTGTGGCAAGGTCGTCGCGGAAGTCCGCGGGCAGTACCCTGAGGCGCTGGTGTCACCCGTGGTGCTCGATCGCGAGACGGTCACACCGGCGCGATTGCGCGAGTTGGAGGCATTCATCGTCATTGACGCGGCAGGCCCGTTCCAGGGGCAGGCGCCGCATCTAGCGCAGGTGGCGATCGAAGCGGGCTGCCACTTTATCGACCTTGCGGATGCGCGGGACTATGTCGCCCGGTTTCCCGAGTTGGACGCTGAAGCACGGACCGCCAATGTGCTCGCAGTAACTGGCGCCAGCTCCACCCCAGCGCTGTCCAACGCGGCACTGGATGTACTCACTGCCGGCTGGCGGACGGTGGAGCGCGTGACCGTCGCCATCGCCCCGGGCAACCGTGCACCGCGCGGGCTGGCGGTAACACAGGCGATTTTGTCTTACGTTGGCAAGCCGGTGCGGCTGCTGGAGGGCGGCCAGTGGCGAATACGGCCGGGCTGGTCCTTGCTGCAGCGGCGGGCGCTGCTAGGCCTGGGCAAGCGCTGGCTGTCACTGTGCGAGACGCCGGACCTGGACGTGATTCCAGCGCGCTTTCCCACCGTGCAGACGGTGCATTTTTTCGCCGGGCTGGAGCTGGGTATCCTCCATGTCGGGCTGTGGGCTTGCGGGCTTCTGGTGCGCGCTGGGCTTGTCGCCTCGCTGGCCCCGGCGGCAAAATTTTTTGTCGCGGCGGCAACGCTGTTCGAGCCGTTCGGCTCCGACCGCGGCGGGATGTTGGTGGAAGTCAGCGGCTCTGGTGCGGATGGCAGGCCGGCGAGTGCCAGTTGGTCGCTGGTGGCTGAGGCAGGGGATGGGCCGAATATTCCGGTCCTGCCGGCCTTGGCGCTCATCCGGCGGTTGCTTGACGGCGCCGAGACGCGCCGGGGTGCCTGTGTCTGCGCCGGGCTGCTGCGCCTGGATGAGATGGAAGCCGAGTTTGCCGCCTTCCGGATTACGACGGCTCAGACCAGCGCCAGCTGAGCGGCTTGCTTCGGCGCTATCGTTGCCTCCGGATCGATGAACATGCCACGCTGCTGGAACGTCACACCCAAAAACGGATGGCGCATCTCCAGGGTGAAGCGGAACACCTGCGGGCTCAGGCTGGTGTGGGTGACACGGCAGGTGCCAGGTGTTACCCAGGCCGGAAGGGACAGCCGGAAGCGGCCAAACTGCAAAAAATAGCCACGGCTTTGGAACACCAGGGCGCCGCCCGTCACGAACACGTCCAGCTCCATCCCCAAGCCCCGATCCGTGCGCTCCTCCAACCCGCCGCCGCGGCCGAGGCCCTTGGTCGAGCGCACACAGTTGGCAGGCCGCCCAGCTTCCAACAGCCAGCGCTCCCACACCACGCCACCGCGCCCATCCGGGTAGACAGGAACCTCGGTCTCTACGTCTTCACCGTTGCGGCTGAGCAGCGGCTGGCCTAGCGGCGTTGCCGCCCAAGCGAACAAGGCGCCGAGCCAGGACCGCCGCACGGTAAGCACGCCGCGATAGACGACGGGCGCATGGAAGGCGGCAAAGCGGCGCCTTATGTCCGAGGACAGACTGGCCCAGTCCTCGGATGGCAACAGGGTTTCGATTTCGAGCGGCTTGGCGTGCATCATCACCTCCTGCAAGTGTCGGAGGAGCTTGTGCGAAGACTGTGCCAAAGAAATTAGTGATGTTTTTCAACGCCTAAGCATGACAACATGTACACAAGGTACACAGACCATCAGGGGGTATGTAAACTTTGTTTACATACGAGGAATTTTGTTGCAGCATCGCTTCATGCTGTTCCACGTCACCAACGCCGTCGCCCTAGCAGAGTGCGTGGCGCTCGCCGTTTTGCTCGCCGTCTGGGCCGATAGGGTCGCCGGGGCTTGGCTGTTGATCCTGTTTTTGACCGGTGTTTCGCTGTGGATCACCGCGAACGAATTACCCACTTGGTTCGGGCCAGGCGCCGCAAAAGCCGGCCTTTATTTGCTCTGCACTGCACCGCTGGCTTCAGCGATCTTTTTCAACTTCGCCGCCACCTTCAGCCGTTTCCGGCTGGCGAGCTGGATCATGTGGGGTATCTGCGTCCTGGCGGCAGCTTCTGGGGTGGCGGCCGCGATCCTCGGACCTGGCTCGTTCCAGTTGGTGCGCGGGTTGGGCTACCTGGCCTTCCCAAACAAAATTGGTTGGGCTGCCAGCTTGATATGGGCCGGCCTCGCCGCCGCTGGGCACGTCGTCCTGGCCCGTGCCTGGTGGATTCAGGGCGAGCGGCAGCGCCAGCAGATCACCGCCATTGGTGTTTCCAGCGTGCTGGGCGCCTTCAGCATGACCGGCTACGGCATCACCGTATTGCATTTGCCTTTCGCGCCCTGGCCGTTGGCGTTGTTGCCCGCCTACCCGCTGGCATTGGTCTACGCGATTCTCCGTTACCGCGTGTTTGTGGCCAATGACTGGGCGCAGCGTGCGCTGGCATGGAGCGTACTAACGGCACTTGGCGTGGGCATCATCGCGCTGGTGACAATGCTTCCGCTGGGCACGGGCGGCGTGGGGCGGATTGCTTCCGGTGGCCTTATCGCAGTGCTGTGCCTGGGTTTGGCCGGGCCGGTTCGAGCGTTGGCCCTGCGCGCAGTGTATCCGGGTGGCACGGCGGGCGCGGATGACATCCGCCATTGGCGGGCCAGCCTGCGCCCTGCTGAAACCCTGCAGGACTTGGCCGCGCGGGCGGAGGTCGTTTTATCACGCCGTCTCGGAATCGCCGTCAAAGTTAGCTTCGACGGCGCGGCGTCTGCCCTGAGCCAACCCGCCTTGCTGTGCGCCAGCAACGCAGAGGGGTTTCACACCACGTTGTCAGGTTGGGACGCAGCACCTCCCGGCCCGCGCCGTCTGGCGGAACTGTTCGGCACTGTGCTGGCGGATGAGGCAGACCGGCTGGTGCGAGCCGAGGTGCTGGCGGCGCGTGAGCGCGAACGCCAAACCGAAGCGCGGCTCGCCGAGCTTGGCGCCTTGGCCGCGACCATCGCCCATGACGTGCGCAACCCGCTCAACATCATCCGCATGGCGGCAGCCGGCGTGGAGCCGGAAATGCGCAGCGAGATCGACGGTCAGGTGTCGCGCATCTCGCGCTTGGCCAGCGACCTGCTGGACTACGCCAAGCCCTGGGCGGTGACCGCGTGGGAGATCGACGCCGCCGCGCTGTTTTACGCCGTGGCCGGGCGATACAAGGGCGTCGAGTACGGGCCAGGGGTTGTCGCGGGCGCCGCGCTGCGGGCTGACCCGCAGCGGCTGGAACAGGCACTGGTGAACCTGCTGGACAATGCCGCGCTGGCGGGCAGCCGCGTGCTGGTGGATTTTGAACGGGTGGAGGGTAAACCAGCGATCATCGTCGCCGATGACGGCCCCGGTATTCCCGGGGAGATACGTGACCGGCTGTTCACCCCCTTCGTCTCCCGCAGCCCCGGCGGCACCGGGCTGGGGTTGGCCATCGTTGCGCGGGTGATGGCAGCGCATGGCGGCGCCGTGAAACTGGCCAGCCGCCCTGGCTGGACCACCTGCTTCGTCTTGGAGTTTCCGGCATGAGCCATGGGCGCATTCTGCTTGTCGACGACGAACCTGCCTTCCAGCGTGTCGGTGGCGCTTGGCTGCGGGGACTGGGGCACGAGGTGGTGGTGGCGTCGGACGCGCAAACCGCGCTGGCGCGGTTCACCGACAGCGCGCCGGATGTGGTGTTGCTTGACCTCGTGATGCCGCCGCAGCTCACGCCCGAGGCTGGCCTTGCCCTGATCCCGCACTTCGCACCTGTACCTGTCATCGTGCTTACCGGCCACGCCGACCATGAGCACGCGCTGCGCGCCGCGGAGGCCGGCGCCTGGGATTTTCTGGCTAAGCCGATTGACCCTGACATGCTCCGCTTTGTTGTCGGCCGGGCTATCCGCCAGGCGGGGCTGGAGCGCGAGCTGCGCGAACTGAAGGCGGCGCAGGTGACGGCCGATCTCGGCCTGGTGGGCAACGCTGAACCAATCCGGCGCCTGCGCGAGATGATCCGGCGGGTCGGCCCCACCCAGGTCAGTGTCGTCATCCTGGGCCCAACCGGCACTGGCAAGGAGCTGGTGGCCCGCGCGCTGCACCGCGTGAGCCCCCGCGCGGCGGCGCCCTTCATGGCTGTGCATTGCGGCGCCCTGGCCGATGAGTTGCTGGAGAGCGAGCTGTTCGGCCACGTGCGTGGCGCCTTCACCAACGCACACCGCGACCGCATCGGCCTCATCGAGGCAGCGCACCGCGGCACGCTGTTTCTGGACGAGGTGGGCGAGATGCCGCCGCCGATGCAAGTGAAACTGTTGCGCGTGTTGCAGGAAGGTACGTTTACGCCCGTCGGCGCCCACGCGGAGAAGCGTTGCGACGTGCGGGTGATCGCCGCCACCAACCGCGACCTCGCCGCAATGGTGGCGGAAGGCAGCTTTCGCGAGGACCTGTTCTACCGGCTGAAAGGCGTGGTGCTGCACACGCCACCGCTGGCCGAGCGGCGGGAGGATATTCCACTCCTTGCCGTCGGATTTCTGCGCGCGGTGGCCCCCAAGTTGAGGCTAGGTGCCGAGGCCGAAGCCTACCTTGCAGCCCGGGCCTGGCCGGGCAATGTGCGCGAGCTGCGGGCGCTGGTCGAGGCCGCCGCAGTGCTGGCAGACCCGGCCCAGCCAGTGTTGGATGCCGAGCAGTTGCGTTTCGCCGCAGGTGAAACCGTGGCCCACCCCCCACCCTCAATGCCAGGGACGGGCTCGTTGCACGACGCAGTGGCAGCACTGGAGTCGCGGATGATTAGCACCACGCTTGCCGTCTGCAACGGTAACCAGTCCGGGGCCGCCCGCCAGCTGGGCCTCTCGCGCTTGGGGCTGATCAAGAAGCTCGCGCGGCTGGGGTTACGGCCTGTTTCGTATTCTGATGATGCTGGTCAGAGTGGTTAGCCCGAAAGCAGCAAGTCACGTTGGTTGAGTGCCCCCGCAACCACCGACGATCTAACTACAGAACAAACCAAACCCGCGCCAGAAATAGCGCGGTTTTTTTGTGTCTCGGAGTCAGGCAGATACAGAACGGGTGGTGAGGCATGATGCTGTGAGCGGCGCCGAGGACACGTTGCGTGGCGATCCTCACAATGATACCCTGCGGAAATCGGCAAGCAGGGCTGTGTAGGTTACGAAGAAGCGGGCGGCCTGCACGCCGTCGACGACGCGGTGATCCCAGGACAGGCTGATGGGCATGATCAGGCGCGGCTGGAATTGCGAACCATCCCAGACCGGGGTCATTTTGGTGCGGGCTGCGCCGAGGATCGCGACCTCCGGGGCGTTTATGATCGGTGTGAAGCCGAGGCCGCCCACGCCGCCGAGCGAGGAAATAGTGAAGCAGCCGCCTTGCATGTCGCCGGGTTTGAGTTTGCCATTGCGTGCCTGTTCGGCGAGTTCAGCGGCCTCGGCGGCGATTTCGGTCAGGCCTTTGGTGTCGGCGTTTTTGATGACCGGCACTACCAGGCCGTTGGGTGTGTCCGCCGCGAAACCGATGTGGAAGTAGCGTTTCAAAATCAGTTCTTCGCCGTCGAGCGACGCATTGAATGTTGGGTGTTTTCGCAGGGCGATGGTGGCGGCCTTGATCATGAAGGCCAGCATCGTGAGTTTCTCGCCGGCCGTGTGGCGTTCCTTGTTGATGTCGACGCGAAACTTTTCCAGGTCAGTCACATCGGCTTCATCAAAATTGGTGACGTGCGGGATGATGATGGAATTGCGCGACAAATTGGCGCCGGAGATTTTTTTGATTTTTGAAAGCTGGATACGCTCGGTTTCGCCGAATTTCGCGAAGTCGACTTGCGGCCAGGGCAGCAGGCCAAGCCCCGCGCCGGTGCCGGCTTGAGGTGTTGCATTGGGGGCGAGTGCCGCTTTCATGAAATCCTGCAAATCACTCTGCTGGATGCGGGCTTTGGGGCCGGTGCCGCGCACGAGGCTGAGGTCGATGCCAAGTTCGCGGGCGGCGCGGCGGATGGAGGGCGACGTGAGGGGAAGTGCCCCGGTTGTGGCAGCGGCAGGCGCGGCGGTTACCGTGGGCATGGATTGGGGAGGCGGCGGTGCAACCGTCGCGGCTGGTGGCGGGGGAGGTATTGTCTGCGTGGTGGCGGCGGCCGGCTCCAGCAGGATCAGCGCGCTGCCGTGCTTCACCCGGTCACCGAGTTTGACCCTTACCTCTTTGATGGTCCCGGCCATGGGCGAGGGTACGTCAATCGTGGCCTTATCGGATTCCAGCACGACGAGGGCTTCATCCTTGGCAACCATGGCGCCGGCGACGGCGAGGATTTCGATAATCGGCACGTCCTTGAAGTCGCCGATGTCGGGCACGAGAATTTCGATGATTTGCGTCATGGTGGTGCTCATATCGTCCAGGGGGCGGGGCGGTTCTGGCCGGCGCCATACTTTGCGGCCGCTTCCCGCAACCGTGCATGTTCGATGGTGCCTTCGCGCGCCAGGGCTTCGAGTGCCGCGAGAACAATACTGTGCCGGTCCACTTCGAAAAATTTGCGCAAGGTGGCGCGCGTGTCGCTGCGGCCGAAGCCGTCGGTGCCCAGTGCGATAAAACGTGCCTCGACATACGGCGCGATGAGTTGCGGATACGCACGCACATAATCCGTGGCGGCGATGACGGGTGTTTTGCCCGGCAGAAGTGCTTCGACGTGGCTGCGCTGTGCGCGTGGATCGGCACCCAGGCGCCGGGCCCGTTCGACTTCCGCCGCATCCTTCGCCAGTTCGCTGAAGCTCGTGGCGCTGAAAATCTCGCTGGCGATGCCGAAGTCTTCGAACAGAATATCCGCCGCCGCGATGACTTCCCGGAAAATGGCGCCGGAGCCCAGCAGGCGGACTTGTTTCGGCCCGGACATGTCGCCCCGTGTAGCGAACCGGTACATGCCTTTGATGATGTCCGCTTCGGTGCCCGGCGTGAGCGAGGGCTGCGCGTAGGTCTCGTTCATTACCGTGATGTAGTAAAATTCGTCGCGTTGCTCCTCCATCATCCGGCGCGCGCCGGTATCCATGATGATCGCGAGCTCGCCGGCGAAAGCGGGGTCGTAGGCGCGGCAGTTTGGGATGGCGGCGGCCATGATGTGGCTTGAACCGTCCTGGTGCTGCAGTCCCTCACCGCCCAGCGTGGTGCGGCCGGCGGTGGCGCCGAGCAGAAAGCCGCGCGCGCGCTGGTCGGCGGCGGCCCAGATGAGATCACCCACGCGCTGGAAGCCGAACATGGAGTAATAGATATACACCGGCAGCATCGCCAGGCCGTGCGCGCTGTAAGAGGTGGCCGCCGCGACCCAGGAGGACATGGCGCCGGCCTCTGTGATGCCTTCCTCCAGCAACTGGCCGTTGCGGGCTTCGCGGTAATACAGCATGGAGCTGGCATCTTCAGGTTCGTAGAGCTGGCCGACGGAGGAATAAATGCCGATCTGGCGGAACAGGCTGGCCATGCCGAAGGTCCGCGCTTCATCGGCGACAATGGGCACAATGCGTGGCCCCAGTTGCTTGTCTTTCAGCAGACCGCCCAGCATGCGCACGGCCGCCGTGGTAGTCGACATTTCCTTGCCATCGGATTGCAAGGCGAACTGCGCGTAGCTTTCCAGGCTGGGGATTTGCACGGTCTCCGGCGCATTGCGCTCGCGTTTGGGCATGTAGCCGCCGAGTGCTTCGCGCCGGGTGCGCAGGTAGGTGAGTTCCGGACTGTCCTGTGCTGGCTTGCAGAAACGCAAGGCGGTGACGTCTTCGTTCGACAGCGGCAGATTGAAACGATCGCGGTATTCGATCAGCGCCTCGACATCGAGTTTTTTTGCCTGATGCGCGGTCATGCGCGATTCACCGGCACCGCCCATGCCGTAGCCTTTTTTGGTTTTGGCCAGAATGACGGTGGGGCGGCCCTTATGCGCGCGCGCGGCGGCGAAGGCGGCGTGGAGCTTGCGGAAATCATGGCCGCCACGCTTCAACGCAGTTATTTCGGTGTCGGACATTGTTTCGGCCAAAGCGGCTGAACCCGGTTCGCGCTCGAAGAATTTCGCGCGGTTATAGTCGCCATCCTTGGCGCCGAGGGTCTGGTATTCACCGTCCACGGTTTCGGCGAAGCGGCGCAGCAGCACGTGGTTGGTATCGCGCGAGAACAGCGCGTCCCATTCCGAGCCCCATAGTACTTTGATGACGTTCCAGCCTGCACCGGTAAAAAGTGCTTCCAGCTCCTGGATGATCTGGCCGTTGCCGCGCACCGGGCCGTCGAGCCGTTGCAGATTACAGTTGATGATGAAGGTGAGGTTGTCGAGTTTTTCGCGCGCCGCCATGGTGAGCGCGCCGATGGATTCCGGCTCGTCCATTTCACCATCGCCGAACACGCCCCAGACATGGCGGTCCGTTGCGGGTTTTAGTTCCCGGTGTTCCAGGTAGCGGATAAAGCGTGCCTGGTACGCCGCACTCATGGGGCCGAGGCCCATGGAGCCGGTGGGGAATTGCCAGAAATCAGGCATCAGCCACGGGTGCGGGTAGGAGCAAAGGCCGTTGCCGCCGACTTCCTGCCGGTAGTTGGTCAAGCGTTCCTCGCTTAACCTGCCTTCGAGAAATGCGCGCGCATAAACGCCTGGGGCCGAATGCGGCTGGTAGAATACCAGATCGCCGGGAGCTTCGGCGGAACCCGCGCGGAAAAAATGGTTGAAGCCAACTTCAAAAATTTCCGCGGCGGAGGCGTAGCTGGCGATGTGCCCGCCGAGGTCGCCGTACGCCTGGTTTGCGCGCATCACCATTGCCAGTGCGTTCCAGCGCAGGATCGAGGTGATGCGTTCTTCGAGCGCGAGGTCGCCGGGGTAGGCTCCCTGACGCTCCAGCGGAATGGTGTTGCGGTAGGCGGAGAATTGCTGCGTTGGGTCGGAAGCGCCGATCTGGTGCAGCGAATCCGCCAGTTGATGCACGAGAAACTGCCCGCGCTCCGGGCCCGAAGCGGAGATGACCGCCGAGAGTGATTCCAGCCATTCGCGGGTCTCGCCGGGGTCCGGGTCCGGGGTGCGATTTTGCTGTGAGCTGGGAATGGGAGTGCTTCCGTCCATGGTAACCTGCTGTTGTTTTGCGTGATGGCTGTGGCTTGCAGGTGTAGCCGGAAATGCGCCGTGGAACTTGCTGAACTTGCCGTGGTTGACGGTTATTTAAAGCATATTATATGTAAATATATATCATATGGAGCATATAATGCCGGACATCGATCTGGATGCCACAGACATTAAAATCCTCAACCTGCTGCAGGAGGATGCCAAGCTGACGAATGTGGAACTTGCCAGCCGGGTGAATCTTTCCCCCTCTCCCTGCCTGGCGCGCGTGCGGGCGCTGGAGCAGCGGGGCATTGTCAGCCGCTACGTGACGCTGCTTGATCCGCTGAAAGTTGGACTGGGGATCAGCGTGTTCGTGCAGATCGGCATGGAGCGGCAGGTGGAGCGGAATCTGGAGGATTTTCAGGCGGCGATCGCCAGCTATCCCGAGGTGATGGAGTGCTACCTGATGACCGGCGATTTTGATTACCTGATCCGGGTCGTGGTGAAGGACATGCCGGCGCTGGAACGCTTCATTGTCGACAAACTCACGAAAATTCCAGGAATTTCCAATATCAAATCAAGTCTCGCGCTGAAGCAGGTGAAATATAAGACCGCACTTCCCCTGCCGGAGAAGCGATTCGCAAGGTAGGCATGTGGCCCGCAACAGAAAAGGTACGGCGGCGAGGCTTTCCTTTTTTTTTGTTTCAGACCAAGATGTTGGGTGGCATGAACGATCCACATGAGTACGGTTGCAAAAGGGAGAGAGTGTGACAGGGTATGGTGCGAGCAAGTAAACCAGTTCAGGCTCAAGTAGCGGCGGTTTCCGCGAAACCGAAGGCCGCGGGTGGGCGCCCGTTAGTCCGGCTTGCGCCCGGCGAGGCGGCGGATGATTCCGAGGCCAATGGGAAGAGTGGCGATGCGCGCAAGCCGCCGGCGAAAAAGCGCGGCGACGATGTGCGCAAGCGTGTGCTCCAGGCGGCGTTGGATTGTTTTGGCGCTTTTGGGTTTGAGGGAACCTCGACGCGGGCCGTGGCCAGCCGGGCCAAGGTAACACATACGCTGGTGCTGTATCACTTCCAGTCCAAAGAGCAGCTATGGATTGCCACGATGCAGGATGCGCTGGACGCCTATGGCGCGGCGATGAAAGATAACTTCGAGCATTTGCACGAAAGTACCGCCGGCGCGGCGTTAACGACCTTTATTGAGCAATTCGTCCGCATGTCCGCCAACAAGCCGCAAATCCACCGGATTTTGACGATGGAAAGCAATCAGGGCACGGCGCGGCTGGATTGGATTATCGAGCATTTCATCCGCTGGCATTTTACCCTGATCCGCGACCTGATACGGCGCGGCCAGGCAGAAGGGACCGTGCGGGAGTTTGATCCGGCGCGGCTCTACTATCAGATTATCAGTATGGGCGGGACGCCGTTTACGATTGCCACCGAGTATAAGGCGATGACCGGGCGCGATGTGTTTTCGGAAGCGGAAATTTTGCGGATTATCGCGTTCATCCACGAGATTGTTTTTAAATAGTTCTGGCCCCAAATGGATTCAGCCGAGGCCGCTCAGGTCGCCGAAGGCGTTATGCACGACCAGGGCGTTCCAGAACTCCTTGAACCCCGAGAGTTTGCCGTCACGAAACTCCTGCACGCAGATGTAGGTCTGGTCGTAGACGGTGCCGCCGGGGGCGCTGTAGCCGGTGTATTCGACGATCAGCCGGTTGGGGTCCAGCAGCGGGTGGACCACGATGTTGCTGAATTTTACTTGCACCATGTCGCACACCGCGCGGAACACCGCACTTGCGCCGGCTTTGCCCTCCACCCGTGCCGGCATGCCGACCGATGGGCCGAAGGGGAGTTCCATGACGATGTCGTCGTGCAACTGGTCGTACCAATGGGTCATGTCGCGCCCGAAATCGGACAGTAGTTTTGTGGCAAGGGCGATGTTGGAATCGCGTATTTTGTTTGTATCGCTCAACTGACTCTCCTTTGTTTTTTTAATGGTCCTGGGTGATGGGTTGTAGAATCTGCGCCAGCGTCGCCGCCAGGCTGCCGGTATCCTCACCATTTGCCGCGCGCCAGCCGACATGGCCGTCCGGGCGGACCAGAACGGCGCCGGTGGCGCTGGTGCCGCGCAAGGCAGCCCAAGTGCCAGAAGGGTCGGTATAGTCACCGCCTGGGCCGATGCTGACGACGGCGATGGATGTTCCAGTAGCCTGCGTGGCCTGGGCCGCGGCGTCGCGCCAGGTATCGGCGCCGCCGGTGAGCAGGGTAAAGCGTCCGCGGCCCACGAGGTCCAGCGTCGAGACCTTGTTGGCGCCCTGGTACACCCAGGCGTGCGGCAGGCGGTGGCCGGGGCGCGTGACGGGGATGTACTCGTCGCCCATTGGGCTTTGCACCGGCGCCGGCGTGCCGTCGGGCACGATGGCGGCGGAGTCGTAATGGAAGCCGATTTCCACGTCATGCGCCTGGAATTCCATGCGCTGGGTGTTGGCGACTTCGCTTAGCCGCTGGCGGCGGGTGACGCCCTCGGGGGTGTCGGAGAACAGCAGCCGGAAGGCTTGGCGGTTCACCTCCACCGGCGCGCCGGGGATCAGCCCGATGCCGGCATCGATGACCAGATGGTTCTGGAAGGTGAGCAGGGCCCAATTGACGTTGCGCGCCGCCACGGGCCGGCGCTCGGTCTCGTAGGTTTCCAGCAGCGCCTCGCCGGCTTTGCCTTGCAGCACGGCGGCGAGTTTCCAGGCCAGGTTATGCGCGTCCTGGATGGCGGAGTTCAGCCCAAGGCCGGTGGTGGGAGGGTGGCGGTGGGCAGCGTCGCCCGCCAGGAAGATGCGGCCGCGGCGGTACTCGCGGGCCAGCACGCCCTGGACTTTCCAGTTGTTCATGCGGATGACGCGCGGCTCCAGATCCGGCAGGCGCAGCAGGTCTTGCAGGCGCGGCACGACGGATTCCGCGTCGAACTGCTCCGGGTCGTCAGGCTGGAAGGCGAAATGCAGCAGCCATTCCTCGCTGTGCCGGTCGTAGTGTTTGGGGCCGAGCGCCACCATCACGCCGCTGCCCCAGGAGCCGCCTTTTTCCGGGTTGATGAACCAGCGGATCATCGGGCTATCGTCGTCAATATAGGCGCTCACGTCCGCCGCAAAGTGGCAGGTGACCATGTCAAACAAACGCTCCATGCCGTCCATCTCGATGCCCAGGGCGGGGCCGACCGTGCGCCCGCCGTCCGCCGCAATCATGTAGCGTGCGTGGACTTCGTAGGTTGTATCGTCATCGCGGTTGAGAATTGTTGCCACCACGCCGTCATCATTTTGCGTGAAGGATTGCAGCGCGTGGTGATAGTTGAGCTTGGCGGCCGGCAGGGTGCGCGCGTGTTTCAGCAGCAGCGGCTCCAGATGCAGTTGCGCGTAATTGGCGGAGCGAACCGGGCTGTCGCGCTCATAGGCTTCCTGCAGCGAGCCGCCGCCGAATGCGTCCATCACATATATGGTTTTGCGGTCCAGCTCGCCGGTGCCGCCGAGCGAGGTGTACCAGCCGACGCGCGACATGTTCTCAGCCGGGGTGCTGAGGGAATAGATTTCATCCGCAAGGCCTTCTTCGCGCAGGATCTCCATGGTGCGTTGGTTGAGGAAATGCGCTTTGGGCGCGGGGGAGGTGGTGGGGTAGCGTTCTACCAGCCATGATTCGACGCCGAGCCGTGCGAGAAAAATAGCGAGGGACAGGCCGCAACCGGCGCCCCCGACGATGAGTACGGGTGTATGGATGGTTTTCATCGGTCTCTGGTCTCTCTTTTCGTGGCGTTTGCGTGGTGCGTTCCGTGCGGCGATGCCCAGTCTTTGTGTCGGGCGGTTTTTCTGGCGGCAGGCTGACTTAAACTGACCATATTGTCAAGATTGTTAGGCTGGCCTCGGCCGCGAAGGTAATGAATATTTGATCTGTCCATGGTTTTCGTGGTTTGTATTAGGAAGTCTGTGTTTATTGTTGACCAAATGGTCATGATATGCGAGGCTGAGGGCAATGAATGACAGGCTTTGGCGCACCCCGCCCTGGCTAAAAGTTAGAAAGCAAAAAATAAAGGGAGTTACCGATGTCCAGTACAACACGTGGAATTATTCAAAAGTTCATCGACCATATTACGGCTTGTGAATTCGTTGAAGCCTTTGGCCTGCTCAACAAGGACGGCAAATATATCGTGATCGGCAAGACCCCGGCGTCGGGCGTGTATCATGGGCCGGAGGATATTTATGCGCGGCTGCTGCCTGTTCTGGCGGCATTTCCCACGCCGCCCCAGCTTACCTTTGGCGACGTGGTAGTGGAAGGCGATAAAGGCATGATCCGCGCGGCGGGCACCGGCGTTGGCCCCACTGGTAACTACGACCAGCCTTACTATGTGTGGAGCGTGCGCGTTGAGGGCGACGGGTTTGCCGAGATGATCGAATTTCTCGACACCGCGGAACTTGAAGCGGCGGCCTTCGGCAAGGAAAAAATCTCCGCGTAAGACGCGCGGCGTTTGCATTTTTAAGGACAATTTTATGAGGATTGCCCGTTTTAAAACTGACGGCGCCGCGCGGCTCGGCCTGGTGGTTGACGCTGGGGTGATCGACATCGCAGCACATCTGCCCGATGCACCGGATTCGATGACGGGGCTGTTCGGACGTTGGGCGGCGTTTACCTCGCGATTACAGGCGCTGGCCGCCCAAGGGAGGGCTGACTATCCACTTGAGACGGTGGTCCTGCTCTCGCCAATTGAACGGCCGGGAAAGATTATGGGCATAGGCTTGAACTATGCCGATCATGCGGCCGAGGCGGCAATGGAACTGCCAGCGGACCAGCTTTGGTTTTCCAAAGCCTCGACGGCCATCAATGATCCGTTCGGCGCGATCCAGCGGCCAAAAGTTTCCGGGGCGCTGGACTATGAGGCGGAATTGGTGGCGGTGATTGGCCGGCGCTGCCGCCATGTCAGCCGGGAGGAGGCGCGCACGGTTATTTTTGGCTATTGCGTGGGGAACGATGTGACAGTGCGCGACTGGCAGTTCAAAACCTCACAGTTTGTGCTGGGAAAATCTTTCGACACGCATGCGCCCATCGGGCCATGGATTGTCACCGCCGATGCGATCGATCCGCATAATCTGGAGATTCGCAGTTATGTGAATGGCGAGGAGCGCCAGCACTCCAATACGCGGCATTTTATTTTCGATTGCTATGCGATGGTCGAACATCTTTCCAAGGCGATGACGCTGGAGCCTGGTGATTTAATTTTCACAGGCACTCCCTCGGGCGTTGGCGCGGTGATGAAGCCGCCGAAATTTCTGGCCGCGGGGGATGTTGTGCGGGTTGAGATTGATGGCATCGGCGCCATTGAAAATCATGTGGTGAATGAATAAGAAAAGGCACGTGACCTTGCGGGCACATGCCTTTTCGTGGGCCACGTGCCGGTTGTGGATTATGCCGGGTGAGCAAAGACCGGCGTAATCAGCCGTTCCTTGATACGCCATTCGCCCGAAGGCTGTTTCGTATAGAGCTCGTCGATATCGGCAATGAAAGTTACGGTGGGCGGTTTTACCGCTGTTTCTGAACGGAACAGGGTCAATACGGATTGAGCTTCAACCTCGCCGCTTTCGCGTTGATGCAGACGAATATTTCCCATTGTGTGGCGTGTGGTCACATGCGCTTGTGCTTCCCGCGCGCCCAGGAAGGCACGGATGGCGGCGATGCCGGCCAAGGTGCCGGGTTTTGGGGTGCCGGGCCCGAAAGTCAGTTGTGCGTCCTCGGTGAACAGGGTCTCGCAGGCCGTCGCGTGGCCGTGATCCACGAGATAAGCGAACTCGATGATACAGGCGGAGATGGCGAGTGCCGTCTCCGGACTGGGTGCCTTTGGCTTTGTTGTCACGTCGCGGGAGCCTAGCGCAGCGGTATGGAATCGAGTGAGCGCGGGCCGGTGTTCGGGCGGATTTTCAGCACCGATTCAGGAACGCCTTCCTGTACGCGGCGGTAGAGATCTTCGGGGTCGAAGTCGACGCCGATGGGGTTGATTGCGAAGGACTCGGAGACGAAATAGGCATCGCCTTCCGCATCGGTATCAAAATTCTCGACCTGTAATTCAACCTGGTTCTGATCCGGGTCACGATAATAGAGCGAGGTGGTTGGGCCATGATTCACTGCCCAGATAGGCGTGATCCCGGCGCCCTTCAAACGCTTATAGGTGCCCATGAGATCACTCAGGCTGTCGTAGGTAAAGGCCAGGTGGTCGATGCCCGCCGTGCCAGGCGGCTTGTCGGCCAATATGGGAATATTCAGCACGGCGATGCGATGATGTTCTTCGTCGTAGGTGAGAAATGTCAGCGCCTCATTGGCGTAGGCGACGCGTGCGACGAGCAGGGTTTTGTACCAATGCACGGTTTGCGCATAGCGCGGGCTGCGCAGCACCACATGCGCGAGTTTGGAGGGTGAAATGGGTTTGAGTTCGGCGGGGAGGGGGGAGTTTCGGGTTTGTGCCGTTGAAGACATGGGATACAATCCTGTTTTCTGAATGTGTTATAAAAAGTCGTTTAATCAGCCGCCAAGGCTTCGGCGACAGTGGCCGCTTTTACCCATTTATCGACATGGTGCAGGCTGTGGCGGATCATGACCTCGCCATCTTGCAACTGCATGGTGTCAAATGCGCCGGACTCTATGCCGCGCTGCGTGCGCTCGGTGTTGGTCACGTCTTCGAGTAAAATTTCAGCGAGGCGAGCGACATAGAGCTCCTGCTGCAGGCGTCCGCGCGCATCGGTGGCATCGGGGATATGGAACTCTGCCTCCCAGCGGGTTTCGTTCACGCTCACCGGCCAGAAGCGATGCGACCAGAAGCCGCCGGGGGAGAGGTCGATGTGGAAATTGGGGAACACCCAGGTGACATCCACCGCCCAGTGTTTGGACCGGGTCGGGTTGACTGCGCTATGTTCCAGGAACTTTTGCATCTCCGCGGTTCCCGAGGCGCCCAGCACATTGCCGGTGTCGATGTTCGCGTAGGCCAATTTTTCGACCATGGCGTTTTCCGCCGGTGCGTATTCCGGATTGCCGAAAGTTGAAACCTGCCGGTGCGGTCCCCAGAATTCGCCGCTGATGGGGCGCGAGAACGGGTTGATTTTGTTCGCGAAGGTTGTGCCGATTGTGGCCGGGTGGATGGTGGGGATGTGGTAGGTTTCCGCGAAAGCGTCGGCGATGACTTTCCAGTTGGCTTTTAACCTGGCTTCGAAAAACACCGATTTTGTGGAATTGCCCCAGACCATGCCGGCAAAAGCTTTGCCGAAGTCACCCAGGAAGGTCTCCAGTGATACTTCCGGTGTCTCTTGATGGTTGATGAAAATCCAGCCTTCCCAGACCTCGGTGGCAATCGGCTTCAGGCCGCATTTTTCCTTGTCCACGTCGAAGAAATTGCCGGCGTCGGGTATGCCCAGCAAAGTGCCGTCGTTGCGGTAGGTCCAACTATGGTAGCCGCAGCTGAAGCGTGAGGCCGTTCCGCGCTCAGCCAGCACGACCTGGTTGCCGCGATGCGCGCAGACATTGTAGAAGGCCTGAATTTTATCGTTGCGGTCGCGCGTGATGACGATCGGCGCGTTCCATATTTCGATGGTTTGTGTAACAAAGCTGCCTGGTTCGGGGAGTTGTTCGACACGGCCGACAGTGAGCCAGGCGCGTTTGAAGAGATTTTCCCGCTCAAGTTCGAAATAGGCCGGGGAACGATAGGGATCAGCCGATACGGGCGCGGTGCTGAGTTTCGCCCGCTGGGTGAGGTTGGGGGTGCATATGCTGGCGAGGGTTGGCATTTCGTTCATGACATTGCTCCTTGTTCAGGCAACAGGCTTGCTTCAGGTAACAGGCTGGGCGCCGCGCAGAATGCGAACTTTATGGGGGTAGGGAGAGTGGGGGGCACGTGGCTGCCCATGCAGCTCCACGGCCATTGCAGCCTGCGCCAAGGTGAGCAGTAATTGGAACAGGCGCAGGCTGGCGGGGGGGAGTTCGGTAAGCGTGAATTGATCGACATGGGCGATGATGTCTTCGGAGCGCGCCAGTATCGCATCGTAAAACGCGCGGATCTCCGGCATGCTGTGGCGTTCGCGCATTTCCCAGCGCTCCTGCGCGGTTTCGCCGGCCCATTCGGGAACGAAGGGCAGGAGATCGGAAAATCCGTTAGGTAACGTGGCGGTCTCTGGCATGGCGGTGTGTCCCATTTGCACTTATTTCGCGGTGTAGCCGCCATCGATGGCGAAACTGGCGCCGGTGACGAAGGAGGCGTGGTCGGAGAGCAGCCAGACCGCCGCCGTGGCGATTTCAGCGGGCAGGCCAAGGCGGCCGATGGGCTGCTGGTCGATCAGATATTGCTCCAACCCCGGCGCGCCGGCGATAGCGCCGGTGAGCATGGGGGTGAGGGTGGCGCCGGGGAGGATCGCGTTCACGCGGATGCCCTGGGTGCCGTAGTCGATGGCGCCGGCCTTGGTCATGCCGACGACGGCGTGCTTGCTGGTGACGTATTCGCACGCGGCCGGGAAGGCGGTAACGCCCGCCGCGGAGGCGGTGTTGACGATGGCGCCGCCACCGTTTTTCAGCATTTGGATAATCTCGTGCTTCATGCAGAAGAATGTGCCGGTGACGTTGATGTCCATGGCGCGGCGGAATTGCTCGGCGGTGAGTTCGTGCAGCGCCACGCTGTTTTGCGGCACGGCGGCGTTGTTGAAGGCGCCGTCGAGCCGGCCGTAGGCGGAGACAGCGGCGGCGACCATGGCCGCCGCCTGGGCTTCCTCGGCGATGTTGGTGCGGATGAATTGCGCCGTACCGCCGGCGGCGGCAATCAGGCGGACAGTCTCTTGCCCGCCCTCAACGCCAATATCGGCGATGGTGAGGCGCGCGCCGGCTTTGGCGGCCAGCAGCGCGGCCTCACGGCCCATGCCGCTGCCGCCGCCTGTGATGATGATTGATTTTCCGGTGAGGTTATACATTCCTGGTTTTCCTATTTTTCAGGCGTGGCCGGTTATTTTTTCCAGCAGTGTTTTTAAATCCGTGGGCAGGGCGTCGCCGCGCCAGGCGACGTGCTGGTCTGGGCGTACGAGCAGCAGGTTGCGCTCGTAGATGCCGCGCAGATCCGGCCGGTTCAGCTGCAGGATATTGAGCGGTATCCAGAGCCATTTCGCCGCTTTTTCCAGCGCGGCGGTATCGGTTTCTGTGAGCGTGACGAGCGTGAAATAGCGCCCGAGTTTGGCGTGCAGGCTGATGCCGTCTTCCAGGAACACATGCGGCAGGCGTGCGCCGGGCCAGGTGGAGGGTTGGTATGTTAGCGGGTTGACCGCGGGGGCGCCGGGTTCGCTGATGATGACAGGTGAATCGTCATAGCGATAACCGAGTTCGACCCCCCAGCTTTCGTTTTCAGCATTGCCGATGGCGGCGATTTGTTCACCGGCGGTATGGCGGCGTGCATCGCCGTCCAGGCCTGCCGCATCGAGATCGCCAGCCTCGGCGTAAATTTGGCCGATGGCGCCACGCACGCCCATATGGCGGCGGGAGGCTTCGAGGTGCCACCAGGCGGTATGGCGGCGTTCACGGTCGTGCGCCTCAAGCAGCCGGGGTGCGCCCCAGCCCTCCAGGCTGGCGGCGAGCATCCAGGCCAGGCCGATGGCGTCGGCGATGCCGGAGTTCATGCCATAGCCGCCGGTGGGAATGAATTGATGCGCGGCGTCACCAGCGATGGCGACGCGGCCGGTGCCGTAGGAGGAGGCGACGACAAAATGTGCCGACCATGGATTGGCCTGGAGGATTTTATAGTCGAATTCTTGTCCAGCCCATTCTTCCAGTACATCTTCCGGGCGCATGGTGGCGGGATCCATGCCGGGGAACAGCCAGCGTTGCAGGGTCCAGGTGTCTTTGTCGTTCTGCGCGATGAGCGTGCCGGTGGCGGATTGGTAGTGCCAAGTGACGCCCCAGCGTTGCAACACGGGGAGGTCCGTGGAGTGGAAATGCACCATGTAGGCGGAGGCGACGTTGTAGTCGCCATCGGTTTTAATGCCGAGGTTACGCCGCACGGTGCTGCCGCCGCCATCGCATCCGGCCAGATATTGGCTGCGGATTTCGGTTTCGGCACCGGTGAGTGCGTCGCGCACCACCGAGGTCACGCTGTCCTGGTCCTGGCTGACAATGCGCTCGAACGCGGTGCCAAAGCGGACGTCGATGAGCGGGTTCGCGTCGATCGCCGTCTTCAGGACAGGCTCGATGACAATCTGGCTGACGCGCAATCCGGCTTCGCTGGCCTGGGAGCCGTCGTTGCGGGCTTTTATGTGGTCTTTGACCTGGTTGGCCGATGGATAGGCAAACCGGTGCAACTCGTGCCCAGCCAGGCTGGTGACCCAGGAGATATCAAAACAATTGTCGCGCGGCACGCCAACATCGCGGAGTTTTTCGGCAAGCCCGAGGCGGCTGTAGAGTTCCATGGAACGGCCGTTGGTGAGGTCCATTTTTGGATGCGCGGTGGTGGTGGGGTTACGTTCCACCAGCACCGAGCGGACCCCGAAGCGCGCAAGTTCCAGGGCCAGGGTCATGCCTACGGGGCCGCCGCCGGCGATGAGCACGGGAAGTTCAGGGATCATGCGGGGAAACTCTCCGGGCAGCACGGATTGATCATGGGTCGATGGCGTTCTGGCATGGCGTCCCCTTGGAGCGGCCTTTCCGGCCGGCGTTCATTATAGACCATTTGGTCAGGTAGTGTTGGTGCAAGCGGGCACAGCCGTCAAGTTGAATTTTACAGTCTTTGGGCGGAATGCCCGGAGCGGATCATAAATCCAGACAAAATAACGATGAATTATCCAACAATTTCAAGTTATTTGCCGGTGTGGCCCAGCGCGGCCCTGGGCGGAGAAGAAAAGATATTGACCGAGCGGTCAGTATTAGATAGCGTCCGCGAAAATGCGGCACGCGACCGCCGGGGGAAACAAGATGAACGAACAAAGCGGTGCGGGCGCTGCCCTGCAGACGAATTTTACCCGTGCGGCCGGTCTTTCGCATGCGCCGATGCCACTGGCTCCCTACCGCTCGGCCGCGTTTTTTGAATTGGAACGTGCTCAAATTTTCGAGCGTGCCTGGCTTATGCTCGCGCGGGTTGAGGAGCTGGCCGCGCCTGGTGACTTTGTGGTCAAGAGCGTGCCGACCTGCGGCAAGTCGATCATCATCTCGCATGGCAAGGACGGCGGCATTCGCGCGTTCCATAATAGCTGCTCGCATCGCGGCAGCGAGGTAGTTTCGCTGCGCGCCGGGCATGCGGCACGTTTTGTCTGCCCGTATCACCGCTGGACCTACGGCACTGAAGGGCAGTTGCTGGGGGTGCCTGACGAGGCCAGTTTTTTTGATATCGACAAAAAAACCTGCGGCCTGAAGCCGGTGGCCTGCGAGGTTTGGGAGGGCTGGGTGTTTATCAACCTGCAGCGTGAACCGGAAGTTTCGCTGGCGGCGTTTCTGGGGCCGTTCGCGGCGCATTTGCAGGGGCTGCATTATCAGGCGGCGGACCATCCGGTGGTGTTGAGCGCGACGCTGGAAGCTAATTGGAAGGTGGTGGCGGACGCGTTCATTGAAACCTACCATATTCCTGTGATCCATCCGCAGACCATCGGCACCACGTTTTCCTCGCGTGCCAATCCATTTGCCCGGTTGATCGACGCCACGATATTGGGCGCGCACCGGGCGGTTTCGATGTATGGCAATCCGGATTTTCGCTTCGACGAAACGCATTTCGTACACAACATCGCCTATAGTGCGGCGGCGACCGGCAGCGTGATCGCGGCGGCGACCAAGGAAGGTGCAGTGAATTTTCTTGATCATCCGGCGGTGAATCCGGTGCGTTCGGGCAGTTGGTCAATGGATGTGAACCATTTGTTCCCGCATACGCATATTGATTGCGGGCCGGGCGGGTTCTGGACGCATCAGTTCTGGCCGGTGGCGCCGAACCGTTGCCATTATGAGGTGCGCTTTTACGTGCCCAAGGCGGAGAGCGCGCACGAGCGTTTCCAGCAGGAATTATACATCGGCCGGGTGGTGGAAATTGTGCTGGAGGATTTGAGCAACGTGGCGCGGACTCAGCGCGGGATTGATGGAGGGGGGCAGGAATTTATGCAGTTGCAGGATAGCGAAATCGGGATTCGCCACGCGCTGGAACAGGTGATGAAATGGGTGGAAGCGCCCACGGTCGCGCAGGCATTGGCATGACCGGCGCCAGCAGGCAGCTTCCCGCCGGATTTGCCGAACTTCAGCGGTTTACCGGCTTGTGGGCGGGCGAGACGACGAATGCGCGCATCGCCGCGCGCTCGTCCTCGGATATGCCTACGATTCGCGAGTTTTATGACGCGGCGGTCCCGCGGCTGGCGGAGGCGCTGGCGTATTGCGCGCAGTTTCCGTTGCTGGAAATGCCAGCCGAGGCGGCAAATTTATACAGGCTGATGCTGGGGCTGGCGCAGGCGACGATCGCCGTGGAAATTCATGGCCAGCCCAGGGCGCCTGGTACGCCCTGGCCGAACAGCATTGTGCTGGAACAGGGCGCGGTCCCTTTCGGCTAAACGGCACAAATAACAACAAGGGAGTTTAAAAAATGTCTCAGCTCAAGGGGCGGATCGCGATGGTTACCGGTGCGGGCTCCGGCCTTGGCCGGGCCAGTGCGCGCGCACTGGCGGCGCGCGGCGCGTGCGTGGCGGTGGCGGATTTAAATGATGAGGCGGCCGGGGAGACGGTGGCGCTGATTACCGGGGCCGGTGGTGAAGCCTGCGCCGTGCACATCGACATATGTTCGGAAGAAAAGATCAAGGCGGCGACCGAAGCGGTGGTGCGCAAATACGGGCGGCTGGATATTCTGCACAATAACGCCGCCTATGCGCCGGGGCATGTGTTGGCGAACGATATCGATATACTAACAATATCCACGCAAAACTGGGATATGGTGATGCAGGGTACGTTGCGCGGCACGATGCTGGGCTGCCGCTACGGTGTTATTGAAATGCTGAAGACTGGCGGCGGCAGTATTATCAATACGTCGTCGATGTATGGGGTCAGTGCGTTTAACCAGATGCCGGCTTATGGTGTTTCCAAGGCCGCGATTAACATGCTGACGCAGAATGTGGCCACTGCCTATGGCCGCAAGGGTATACGTTGCAATGCCGTGGCGCCATCCATGATACGGACGCCGATGCTGGAAGGGGCGGTACCCGAGGCGTTCATCACCATGAATGCGGACGCCACGCTGGTGGGGTATCTCGGCATACCGGAAGATATTGGAAATATTGTGGCGTGGCTTGCCTCCGATGATGCGCGTTATATCACCGGCCAGGTGATTCATGCCGACGGCGGGTCCACAGCGCATCTGCCGACCTATGCCGATGCACGACGGTTTTTCGGCGAGGTGTAAGGAGCCGGCATGTCTATTGAAACCAATAAAAAGCTGGTGCAACAGGCTTACGATTATCTCAGCACGCGCAATTTGCCCGCCTTGTTCGCGCTCATCCATGAGGAGGGATCATGGTCCGTACCTTACCGGCCCGATATGTTCCAGTTCGCCGGTTTCCGCGACAAGCAAGGGGTGTCGGAACTGCTGACGAACTTTTTGTCAGGGTTTGACAAGTTCAGTTTCAAAGTTGAAATCATGACGGCCGAGGACGACCGTGTTGCTGTCGAAGCGCGGTCCGAAGGCGTGGGGCCTGGGGCGGCACGCTACGAGAATGTGTATAATATGATTTTCATCGTTAAAGATGGCAAATTATATACGGTACGGGAATACTTTGATCCGTTCCAGGTAGTTGCATATGTAAATCAAATAGGGGCCTGACTGCGCGATCAATCCGGTGATGCCGCGAGATGCCGGGCGGCGATGTAGCCGAAGGTCATAGCCGGCCCGATGCTTGATCCGCCACCGGGGTAGCGGCCGCGCATCATCGTGTTGTTGTCGAGACCGGCAGCGTAAAGGCCAGGGATGGGGGCGCCGTTGGGACCGAGAACCTGCGCGTGTTCGTTGGTGTCCAGCCCCGCGAGTGTGCTTAAATCGCTGGGCCTGATTTCCAGAGCGTAAAATGGCGGCGTGCGCAAAGCTCCCAGGGCCGGGTTGGGTTTGTGACTCGCATCGCCCATGTAGGCGGAATATTCATTGCCGCCGCGGTTGAAATCCGGGTCATGTCCGGCGTCGGCGTAGGTGTTGAAGGTGGCGACGGTCTGCTCCAGCGCGGCCGCGTCGAGTCCGATTTTCTCTGCCAGCGCGCGGATGCTCCCAGCCTCGACGATGTAGCCTTTTTTCACCCAGGGGGAGATGGGAAAGGGTGCCGGTTTGACCATGCCAAGACCGTATTTTTGTACGGCGGTGTGGTCGTTGATCTGCCAGATTTTCGTGACGCCCTTGGCTTGCGTGGTGGTGCCGAAATTCTGGTAGTGGAAACTCTCGTCGACGAAACGCTGGGCGGTGCGGGCGTCGACCATGATCGAGCCGGGGCAATGCCGGTCGAAAAACAGTGAGGGAAATTTGGCGAGAGTGCCGTCCTTGTGCTTGAGCGCGGACGCAGGCACCCAGATGCCGTTGGCGGCATTGCCCTCGTTGAGCGTGCCGCCGGCGGTGATGCCCATGTTGATGCCGTCGCCCTGGCTGCCTTCAGGCTGGAGCGACCAGCCGGCATCTGCCTGGGCAACGTATTTGCGGCGCATTTCCGTGTTGGCGCCAAAGCCGCCGCTGGCCAGAATCACGCCGCGCCGGGCAAAGAAATTCACCGTGCCGCCGCGATGGTTGGCGCGCACGCCTATGACGATGCCATTTTCAAGCAGCAGCTCCTGGGCGCGGTGTTCGCTTAACAGCAGCATCCCGGCATCGGCGGCGGATTTAAGCAGCCGGCCGGCCAGCGCATTGCCGTTGGCCAGCACGCTGCCGCGCCGGCCAAGGGCACGGTCTCGCGCGTAACCGAGCATGCGCTTGGTGGTGAGTTTCAGGGCGGCGAAGGATTTATTCCACATCGACATCATGAAGGCATCGGCGGGGCTGAGCTGCATGCTGCTGAACAGGCCCATTTCCTGGATTGGCGGACGGAGTTTTTTGAACCAGGGACCCATTTCCCGGGCGTCGTAATCGGCGGTCAGCAGGCAGCGTCCGGTTTTCCAGCCTGGCTGGCCGGGGGCGTAATCAGGGATGGTGCTGGCGGTTAGGCGGAGGTCTGTGTTCTGTTCGAGGTATTCGAGCATTTTTGGCGCATTTTCTAAAAACGCATCGACCTTGGCGGCGTCATAGAAATTGCCGAGCACCGCGCGCAGGTAGGTCGCGGCTTCGGCGCGGCTGTCGCTCACGCCAAGTTCTGGCTGGTGATGATTTGCGGGGATCCATACGCCACCACCGGAGAGGGCGGTGGTGCCGCCGAATACCGGCGTGGCTTCGAGCAGGGTCACCTGCAATCCGGCTTTGGCGGCGGTGATCGCGGCGGTGAGTCCGCCGGCGCCCGAGCCGATGACGATGACATCTGCTTGCATGAACAACTCCCTGGTTCCCCGGTGTACGGACCTGTTGGCGCGTAGTGGGTTTTATTTGTGGCGCCGGACGTTGCTGGCGCGGTTTCCACCTGAGCGGCAAAGTGCATATAACTTTCCAAGTGGTCAATAAAAAAATCAGGAATTCCGTATTGAGCCGAACTAAGCAACGTAAAAACAGGAAACTCCGAGTGATTTCTCTGGAATATATTGCGCAAATGGTCAGTATAAGTTAGTGCTTGCGCGCCTAACATTACAGTTGCACTTTAGATTTAAAATGTGCCTGTTGTGCCACGGCTTGATGAGCTCGTCGCCACAGTGACCAAGCTATGACGTAGGCGGGTCGGATACGTTTTTGTGCGAGTCG
>Ga0182014_10000658_pt1 | contig 46663 bp, 41 predicted proteins | sample 612S2DmetaG_FD_120489 | JGI IMG/M metagenome (GOLD analysis project Ga0182014, IMG submission 120489) | Permafrost microbial communities from Stordalen Mire, Sweden - 612S2D metaG | ecosystem: Environmental > Terrestrial > Soil > Wetlands > Permafrost | place: Sweden: Stordalen | collected... | reverse complement strand
TTGCCGGAGGTGCGAGATTGCTACCAGGCTGGCGGGTATATCGTCGGTCCAGAAGTCATCAACTGGTTCCCGGGCAGCCGCGTCCTGTTTCCCCGCGCTGCGACCCTGGGACGGCTAGCCGCGGGCAGCACGGGCTTTGTTCCGGGCGAGAAGCTGGAGCCGATCTATCTGCGCGCAACCCAGTTTGTCAAAGCCCCGCCGCCGCGGATCGTGCCAACCTGAGGACCAATGGGGGCGCTTTATTCGGGAATTCAGGACGAATGGTCACAAGAAGGGCCGAACGGGAGCTTAGACATGAAAGGAATCGCTTCTTCGCTCTTTTCGATGGAAGCCCCTGTGGCTCTGAGGGACACCACTGAGCCCGAAATTGGCATCCCGCTCATAATCAATAACTTGCGCCTATTTTCGGGGTAATGGTTACTGGGTTTTTATCTGAATGAGCAGGTGCCGTACCGTGCCCCGCCTCTGGCTTTTGCCCCGTGTGCCGCGTCTCGGCGACCCCTCCGAACCCAGCTTGACGCCCCGAACAGCCAAGCCTCACACCTGCTGACCCGAGGAATCAGGATGGGCCGTTTAGGGTCAAGACCAGGCGCAGGTCCGGGCTTGGGAAGAAGGTTTCGGTGGCCGTGAGCTCCTTGGCCCGGTCGTGTTTAGCCCCCATCCCGCCGGCGACCTGGCCGTGGTCAATGACGAGGGCGGCGGGGTGCGGTTGCTGCTCACTGGGAGTCTGGCCACGGAGGACATCAGGCGCTTTGGCCAGGCGCGCCGTGCCGCGCCGGTCGGAGGCAGCCCCGGCGGGTCTGCTCCGAGAGCCTGCTGGGGCCCGCAGACAACGGCCAATGCGATCTCAAGGCTCAGGACACCGCCCGGATTGGCCAACCCAGCCCCGGCAAGGCATTTGTCGTCACATGCCCAGTGTGGGCTCTTCGCGTCGTGTACAAGGGGTGTACACCGGATGAACGAGGGCTGTACAACTTTTTCAAGGGTGAGCATCCCTTGAGCTTCCCTTGTACACCCCTTGTACACAGCGTTCATATGAACCTAGCAGGGCTCAGAACGATGGAGATGCCAGGTGGGGCGGTGGGTTTGGCGCACATACCAGCCCGGTCCGTCTGCCGCCAACGGCTAATGAGCCTGAAACGGGCTGGATGCGCCAGGTGAATTCAGCGGGCTGCCAAAGAGAGTTGGGTGGCACAACCACCTGAGCCCTTCCCGGGTCAGGCCAGGCCATTGCTTAACGCCTGCTTTTACGCCCGGTCAGCCAAAACCGGCCCAACTCAATTCCTCGCAACCCCCAAAACTATGCTTACGGATCAGGAGGTGTGAGCCTCTGGTCCCTATTCCTCCAGCCCTGCATCAGACCCTCCCGCGGGCCTCACCGGAGCCTCGCCGTAGTACCCTCGATCCGGATCGAGGGTACTACGGCGAGGCTCCGGTGAAATCATGGTGGGGCTATCGAGGTATGCGCGTGCGGCAGGGGATGCTGCTCCCCCACTCCCACCGGAAACAACCAAGGACCCGATTCTGGATCAATTGCGTTATTGCTGCCGTCCACCGCCACGGCGCAGGCGTTGTCATCACCGGTCCCCGGCCCGTCGGAATGCGGCTGGCTCCCGCCGCTCATGCCGGTTATCATTACGGCAACATACGAAAGCGCACGGTTCCGGTGTTTATTGAGTGATTGCAAATCGCGCACCATACAGGAATAGCCCGTGATGGGCGACGTGATGTCCAGATCTGATTCCAATGGCCCGTGACGCCCACTTCCGGCTTCCGTCACTCCGGCACTTGGCCCTGCCCCCGCTCGTCGAGCGGGAGTTGGGCGCCGGCGCGCGGCGGCCGTTGTTTTATTGGTTGCGGGGGTTGCTAGCGCTCGCCGCGGGGTTCCAGGGCTACGAGCTGCTGGACCGCTTCGTCATGGCCCCGCCGCGGGCTCCCGGCATGCCCTGGATGGCCCCGCCGGTCGCCGTCATTACAGGCGTGACTCTGCTCCACCAAATGGCGTGGCTGCTGTTCCTGGCCACGCTCCTGATGAGCCTGGTCAGCGCCGACGCCATCACCCGCGAGCGACGCGAGGGGACGCTGGGGCTGTTGCTGCTGACTGACATGACTCCGGCAGAGATTGTGTGGGGGAAAATGCTGTCGTGCGGCCTGACCACCTTCCTCGTGCTGCTTGGCTCCCTGCCGGCGCTCATGCTTCCGGTGCTGGCGGGGGGGGTGACCGGCAGTGAAGCCGCGCTGACCGGGCTCGGCTTGCTGAATACGCTCTTCGTTGTTCTGGCGGCGGGCTTGTTGATGTCCACGGTATTTCGTGAGCGGCGTTATGCGGTGCCGGCAACACTGGGATTGGTGGCAGCCCTGGCATTTGGTCCGGAGGTCCTGGGCGGCTCCTATTTTGGCTCAGGCGCCGTGCCCTTTTTTCGTCTGTTCGGCCTGGCCGGGTGGATGACCGCGGCGCAGATGCCATTTCCGTTCAAACTGCTGTTTGTGGTTTGGTTCATGGTGATGAACGCTGCGGGTTGGTTCTTCCTCTGGCGCGCGGGCGCCACGCTGGCGGCGGGCTGGCAGGACCAGCCGCACGAGCAAGTCCGCGAACCAGAACCAGCCGAGGCTTGGCTGAGCCGGGCGCCGGCACCGCCGCTGCTGGAAGGAGCCGCGCCGACGCCTGAGCCCGGAATCGCCCTGGCGCGTGCTTCGTGGTTGACCGACCCGCGGCCCTGGGACGCCGACCCAATCCGTTGGCGCGTGGAGCGGCTGGGCTCGGTGGAGGGCCTGCTTTGGCTGGCAGTGGCTCTGAACTTCCTCGCGCAATTCGGCACGCTGGGTTCGATCCTCAACTTCGGCGCTGGACCCGCGGACACCTGGGGGCTGGTGTCGTTTGTCGGCATGGCGGTGATCCTCTTTTCCGGCGGGCTGATCGCGTGGGCCGGGGCGCGCTTCTTCCAGGATACCCGGCAGCAACAGGATCTCGAACTGTTGCTCACCACGCCGCTGGGCAGCCGCCATATCTTGGCCGGTCAATGGTGCGCATTGCGCCGGGCGCTGGCGTGGCCGCTCGGCGTGGTGCTCGTGGTGGCCTTGCCTGCCGGCATTTCCCTCCTCTATGACTTCGGCAACGGTTACCACCGGGAGTTCTGGACCTTGCTGCAACCGTTCCTGATCGCCGTGAACCTCGTCCTTGAGGCGGTGGCGCTCTGCTGGGTTGGTATGCGGTTCGGGCTGCACGGGCGCAACGCGATTACTGCCGTGGCCGGGACGGTGGTGCTGGTGCAATTGCTCCCGCTGGCGCTGTCGGTGGCGTTGATGTGGGGCTGGGCCTGGCTACCGGGTCACGCGTATTCCCCGGCGCCGTCGCATGGCAGAATGCCGCCCGTAATCCTCGCCTTGCTCTTCTTCGTGGCGAAGAACCTCGCGTTCATCATCTGGGCGCGGCTTCGCCTGCGCCGCGAGCTGCGCCTGGGGAGCCGAAAAGCACGGACGGATGCGTCGGCGAGCCGCCTGGTGCTGCAGCGCGCCTGAGCCTGAAAGTCACTTGTCCCGGATAAGCTCATACACATTCAGGTAATGCTGGCCCGGGTGATTCCAGGAATAGTCGTAGCGCATGCCATTGGCCACTAGCTCGCGGAAGTGTGGTGGGTAGGAGTACCACATGCCGATGGCACGGTGGAGGGCGGATTCAATGCCCGGTGCGTTGAAGTCGTTGAAGACAAAGCCGTTGCGCTCGTGACAGGGCCGTTCCGCGTAGTTGGCATCGAACACGGTATCCGCCAGGCCGCCAGTCGCACGCACGATGGGCACGGTGCCATACTTGAGAGCGATCATCTGGGTCAGGCCGCACGGCTCGAACAAGCTTGGGACAACGATAATCTCCGCCCCGGCATAGACCAGGTGGGAGAGTTCCTCATTGAAGCCAAGCTCGAGGTGACAGTGGGGGTTGTCGTTGTAATGCTGCTTGAGTTGCCAGAAATGCTGCCCGATGCAGCCATCCGCGCTGGTTCCCAGCAGCACGAATTGGCAGCCATTCTGCAGGCAATAATGAATGGCATGGGTGATGAGCGGCACGCCTTTCTGCTCGTCCAGCCGGCCGACGTAGCAGACGATGGGCCTGAGCGCATCCTGTAGCCAGAACCGCTGCCGCAGCGCCTTCTTGTTCTCGTACTTGTCGTCGAGGGTATTGATGCCGTATTGACGCGGGATGTGACGATCGATTTCCGGGTTCCAGATCTCGTAATCGATGCCATTGAGGATGCCGCCAAACTTGGCGCGATGGACCTGGAGGGTATAGCCCAGACCGAAATTCTGGGAGGTGTTCATGATCTCCCAGGCGTAATGGGGCGAAACCGTCGTGACGAAGTTGGAATAGACAATGCCCCCTTTCATCAGGTTGATGGCGGCATGGTTGAAGTTGTCCTGAAGGCGGTCCTGGTGAAAAAAGTAGGCATGCCGGTTTAAGCCGGTCGCGCGCAGGGTGTGCTCACGGGTGACGCCTTGATGGTGCAGGTTATGCAGCGTGTAACACACCCGCGGGTGGGTCATGCCCAGGTGCTTGTACATCTCATAGAGCAACACCGGCACCAGGCCAGTCTGCCAGTCGTGGCAGTGAATGATGTCCGGGTGCTTGTTGCTCTTGAGCATGAACTCCAGCGCGGCCCGGCTGAAGAACGCGAACCGCAGGTCGTCATCCACCTGCCCGTAGAACACGCGACGGTGGAAGAAGTTCTCTTCGGAATGCGGATCGATGAAGAAGCACTTGCGGCCATGAACAAAGCCGAAATAGACACTGCAATGGACCGCGCGGTCATACCACGGCACCCACAGGTCTTTCACCGCAAGTTGGAGGTCGAAAATCTGGTCATACCGCAGACAATCGTACTTGGGCAAGATGATCTCCACCGAGTGCCCCCGAATCTCCAGTTCCCGGCTTAGCCCGAACACGACGTCGCCCAGCCCCCCCACCTTCGCCACGGGAGCGCATTCGGAAGCAATCATCACAATATACATACTCGGGTCTCCTACACCTTGCGAATCTGATTCATGGCCATATCCAGCAGGTAATAGGCCTGCTCCAGGCCATCAAATGAGCGATACACCCAACGGCTGCCCCAGTAGAAGTTGCAACTGGTTTCCGCCTGCAGCAGATGATCGAACGCGCGAATGATCAGATGGCGCACCTCCTCCGGGTTGGCGAGTGCTGCCTGCCGCTGGTCGAATCCCCGTTTCACCTGCCAGTAGTATTCGCTGGCGCGCCGCACTTCGTCGAATCCCTTCTTCTGCAAGAGCGATCCGGTCCACTGGGTGAAGTCGCCGCCCCATTGGTGCTCGGTGTTCCACGCGCCGGGATGGACCTCCACTTCTTCTTCGGGCGGATACTTCGCCAGGTATTGGCTGATATGGATGGGAGTGAAACCGAGCGTCCCCGCCCGAAACCGATCCAGAATAGGCCGATAGAAGAATCCCCAGAAGCCGCTCTCGACCTTCGTCGTGCGGAACCAGCCGCCGTTCTCGCCGTCCGTCCAGGTAGTGACCAGCGCAGGGAAATCGCAGTGCTTGGTTCGTTCCCGCACTTCATGCTGGAACCACCCGGGGTCCAGGCCGGAGAGCTGGGCATTGGACAATTCCCGGTCCCGCGGTACCACGATGATCTCCGCCCCGTCGTAGCGCGCCCGGTAGGGCCGGTAGCGCAGCTCCTCCCACCGCATCTCGCGCTTTGGCTTGATATAAATGGAATCCACCAGGACGTACTTATAGCCGTGGCGCGCCAGCAGCGGGATCATCTCCATGCAAAAACCCATCTCCGGCGGCCAGAAGCCCGGGAAGTCCTCCCGCCCCAGCATATGCCGCCCCAGCCCCAGCCACCACTCCGTCTGGGCGTCCCAGTCCGCCTGCGGAATCAGCGGGTACACTGGGTGATAAAGCCCGCTGCCCACGAACTCGATGTTGGAGCGGCGGTACCGGTCCAGAAAGTCCTCGATGTTAACGATATCCCCGAAGGTCTGGCGTATGCCCGGGTCTTCGAGCTGCTTGAGGAGCGTGCCGGAGAAGCTCAAGTGCAGCCGCGCTACATCCTCGTAGCCCTCGAGCATTCGCACCGGTCGGTCGTAGCACCAGAGAATCTGTCTGGCCTCCCAACTCGTCTCAGAGTTGTGCAGCGCCGCCAGGTTCCCCAGCGGCTGGTGCATGTGCAGGCCAAGTGCATGATAGACGTCCGCCATAATGAATTCCTGCTATGGTTCCGCCAAAGCTAGAAGCTCGGCCACCAACTTCAAATCCCCGGGGGCAGCCGCCCCGAATCCGGCTTGGGCGCGGGACCATTGCCGGCGGCTCCTTCGCGCACAGTCTTAGTCTCGCCCTGAGGGAGAGAATTGCCCTCAACCTCAACGCTCGTCGCGCCGCTGGTCATGGCAGGGACGGGCGCCACCGCGTCCAGTGCTTTGAGGGCCGAGTCAGGGATTCGGTGAAACGCGGCCCTGCCGGGTTCAAGGGAGGGCTTGGAGGAAGCGATAACGGCCTCAGTTGCAGCCGCGACCTCCTTCGCGCCCTGCGATGTCTCAGGCGCCGCCTCGGCGGCGACAGCGATCACCTTGTCCGACGCCCGTTCAGGCCGAAAGACCAGGATGCTCAGCGGCGGCAGGATGAACTCGGCGGAACAGGGTTGGCCGTGACACGGTTTGTCGGCCGCTGTCACCCCACCGCTGTTGCCCATGTTACTGCCGCCGTAAACCGTGGCATCGCTGTTAACCAGCTCCCGCCAGAAGCCCGGGCGTGGCAGCCCAACCCGGTACTTCAGCCGTGGAACCGGAGTCAGATTCATAATGACCACCAACTCTTGAAAGTGCTCCGCGTCCTGGCGCAGGAACGAAATCACGCTGTTCAAATGATCCGAGTTGTCTATCCAACGAAAGCCATCCGTGTCGTAGTCTCCTTTCCAGAGCGCCGGTTCGGCCAGGTACAGCTTGCCCAGGTCCTCGACGAAACGTTGCAAGCCGCGATGATACGGCCCGGCCTCCAGCAGCTTCCAGTCGAGTTCGCCGTTGGCGTTCCACTCGGAGGACTGCCCGAATTCGCACCCCATGAACAGAAGCTTCTTGCCTGGGAACAGCCATTGATAGCCCAGCAGCGTTCGCAGGTTTGCGAATCTCCGCCAGTCGTCCCCCGGCATCCGGCCCAGCAATGACCGTTTGCCATGCACCACCTCATCATGGGATAGCGGGAGGATGAAATTCTCGTGATGGTGATAGAGCATCGCGAAAGTGAGGTCGTTCTGGTGGTACTTGCGATGCACCGGGTCGTGGCTGAAGTAGAGGAGCGTATCATGCATCCAGCCCATGTTCCATTTGAACGAGAAGCCCAACCCCCCCAAATAGGGCGGGCGCGTTACCTGCGGCCAGGCGGTGGACTCTTCGGCAATGGTCATCACGCCCGGGAATTCCGTGTGCGTGAGATGGTTGAACTTGCGGATGAAATCAATGGCTTCAAGGTTCTCGCGTCCGCCATATTGGTTGGGGATCCACTCGCCTGGGCGTCGCGAATAGTCGAGGTAGAGCATCGAGGCCACCGCATCAACCCGCAGGCCGTCCACGTGAAAGCGGTCGCACCAGAACAGCGCATTCGCCAGCAGGAAATTGACGACCTCGTGCCGGCCATAGTTGAAGATCAAGGTGCCCCAATCCTGTTGCTCCCCTTTGCGCGGATCTTCGTGCTCGTAAAGCGCCGTGCCGTCGAAGCGGGCCAATGCCCAATCGTCGCGCGGGAAGTGCGCCGGCACCCAGTCAATAATCACACCCAGCCCGGCTTCGTGCAGCGCGTTGACCAAATACTGGAAATCCTCGGGCGGCCCATAGCGGCTGGTCGGCGCATAAAAGCCCGTCACCTGGTAGCCCCACGACGGGTAATACGCATGCTCGGCGACCGGCATGAACTCCACATGGGTGAAGCCCATCTGCTTGACGTATTGAATCAGCGGTTTAGCCAGCGCGCGGTAGCCAGGCGATTCCCCCGCGGACGTCTGGCGCCAGGAGCCCAGGTGGACTTCGTAGATGCTTAGTGGCGCCCGCAACGGATCACGCTGCCGCCGTTGCGTCAGCCAGGCCTCGTCCGTCCACCCGAACTTGCGGTTGTTCCATACAATGGACGCGTTGTTGGGCGCCGTCTCGAAGAAGAAACCGTAAGGATCAGTCTTCATTACGATTCTGCCCTGCAAGTTGCGGACTTCGAACTTGTAAGTCATCCCCTCGCCTACCCCCGGAATGAAGATCTCCCATACCCCCGACACGCCCAGCGGGCGCATCTGGTGGCAATGCCCATCCCAGTTATTGAAATCGCCGACCACGCTGATCCGCTGGGCGTTGGGCGCCCAGACGGCGAAGCTGGTGCCGGACACACCGTCAATCGTGCGCAACTGGGCCCCGAGCTTGTCATAAATCCTGCGCTCGTCCCCCTTCCCGAACAGGAATAGATCCGCGTCGCCCAGCGTCGGCAGGAACGAATAAGGATCGCGCGTCCGGCGGACGCGGCCCTGCTGATCAGTGATGACAAGCTCATAGGCATAAACGCGGTTCGATTCGGTGGCCACGCCCTCGAAGAGGCCGGCCTTATGCAACCGCGTGAGCTTGAACGCCGGTTTGTCCTTCTCATGCACGGGCTGGACTTCGATCTTGGCGGCATCCGGCACCAGCGCCCGCACTACTACGCCGGTACCGTCAGCGAGTGGATGCATCCCCAACAACTGATGGGGCGCGCGTTGTTTGACGTCGATTAGGCTCTGGAGCTCTTCCTGGGTTAGGAGCATGGTGCGAACAATCTAGCAGATGCGCCGCATATTGCACCGGAAAAGTGTCCGCCGCAGCGGGGCGCATCTTACGGGTAACACTCCGGCATAGGAGCGCTCACTTTAGGCTGCGAGACTCCTGAGTTCTCGACGCGCCCGAGCAAGCCGGACGCCTCACTGCGTCGCAGGTTTCCGTAGCCTAACCGCCGTTGTGGAGAGAATACTCCGCTTGCGGTCAGTCGGAGGTGGCCGCTTAGCAAGCAGCCGGCCGGGACCGTGTTCTCGAAAGCATTGCCGCTGGCGGCACAGCCCTACCCTGGCTCAATGCCCGCACGTTCGCGGATCAATGCGAGAGCGGCATCATCTCACCGGGGGAGGGCAGTGGTTTGGGAGGCTCCTCGGCAGGAGTTGTTGGCTTGGAGGGGGGCACGTCGGTTGGGCTAAGGCGGCGGACCCCGCCAACGACAAGGATTTTTCCGTCCTCATCCGGCTGGAGCCTGGGGCGCTTGTCCACATAGTCGTAGGTTCGGCGGGCGATGATCTCCCCTTCCGGATTGACAACGATGTAACTGAACGAATGGGCTCCATCCTGAAAGAAGAGGTGCATGTTGCTGAATTTGTCCACTTGCGGTTCCGGGCGGCCGAAGGAAACCATACGCCCGACCGGGAACACGCGGAAGGTTCTCGCCCCGGAGGCATCCGTCAGGCGAATGTAGAGGCGAAGCTGCGATTTAAGATAATTCGCCTGTTGGAGAATGTACTTGCGCACTTCCGGTGTGGAGTTGGCCGGGGCGTCGGCGCTGGGGACCCCGATGTCCTGCTCCCACAACCTGGTTCCTTCGATAATGTCAAAGCTCCTGGGCGGGCTTGTAATTTCCTCGTTCCAGTCTTTGATCCGGACGGTAGCGAAAACGGAATAGTGGCCCGGATGGTTTGCAGCAAAGTAAGGCGCGAGGTCCACGCGTTTGGTGGCCACTTTAGAAGACTCCAGGACAAACTCACCCAAGACTGGGACATCGCCGGTCTTGGGCACAACTTGATTTCCTGACGCTTGCACTGAAAAGATCAGCCAATCTTCTTCCCGGCCCAGCCGCAAGTCTTGTCCGGATCGGTTGGTAATGCGCACGGCCGTGGGCATTGTCTCACCCGGCAGGAACTGGTCCTGTTCTTGGGTGACTTCGACAGTAACTTGCGCTGAGACCGGCAACAAGGCGGCTACCAGGAGACCCAGGGATAAACCCATTACTTTCATTGGACCACTTTACGGCGGGCGGGCAGGGTGGCAAGCTGTAAAACCTGAGCGGGATTTTAGCGCAGTCCTGCGGAGGCGGTTGGCGCGAGCCGCCTTTGTGCGGCCTCGAAGACCGCGGCGGGAGTGATGGCACGGAGGCACTCGAATGGTTTGGAATAGGCGCAGCGACGATGCAAGCAGGGTACGCAGGGGAGATTCAATTGCAGGACGTGATCGAGCTGGCGGTACGGGCCCGTGCGGCGAGGTTCGGTGGGGCCGAACAGCGCGACCACGGGTGTGCCCAACGCGGCGGCGACGTGCATCGGACCGGTGTCGTTGCTGACCATCAGCTCGCTGAGCCGGATCCACTCGACCATTTCCGGCAAGGAAAGGCGGCCCGTCAAATCAAGGCATCGCGCCGGGTCAGCGCGGGCGATGACCTCGCCAAGCGGGCGGTCCTCCTCGCCGCCGAGAATGGCGAACCGGAATCCCGAGTTCGCGGAGGCCAGCAGCGGCACGAGCCCGGCAAAAGCTTCGACCGGCCAGCGTTTGCTCGCCCAGCGTGTGCCGGGCTGGAGAACAATCCACCGCGCCCCGTCCACAGGCCATTGTCGCCGCACTGATGCAGCCAAAACGGGGCGCTCGGGCAGCCATTGGAAATCCCAATTCACCGGCACCCCCAAAACCGGCAGCACGCTCAGATACCAGTCCACCGCGTGCGTGAGCGCTGAGGGTCGTCGCACGATATGGTCGTAGAATCCGCGCGCCCCTTCGCGGGGTTCGTCGAGGCCGATGGAGAGCTTGCCGTTGGCCAGCCAGGCGAAGACGCCGCTGCGCATGAGGCATTGCAGATCGATGACCCAGTCGAAGTCCTGCAGCCGCAGCCACCGCACGCTGCGCCAGATTTCGTCCCAGTGACGCGGTACGGTCCAACGACGGCGCTCAAACCGGACCACGCCCGCCAGGTCTGGGTCGCCTTCCAATAAGGGCGCCAGGTTGGAGTCGATCCACCAGTAGATTTGGCTGGTAGGCAGGTGGCGTTTGATCAGACGCAGGACGGGCAACGCTTGCACTACGTCGCCGAGCGAGCTGGGCTTGAGAATGAGGATTTTCACGAGGCGCTGGGCCGGTGAGCGCAACAATCCCACCGCCATCACGGAGCGGCGCTCAGGTCTCTGCCGCGGGCGAATGGCCGGGCGCGAGATTACCTGCCGAAGGCGAGGCGCTCGGCCAGGCGCGGCGGCAGGCCCGCAGCCAGGATCTTCTTCTGGGCGGTCGCAATGTCATATTCCAGGCGCCGCAGCTCGATGGTTCCCTCATCCGCGTCATAGACCACATAAGCAGCTTTGGGATTGTTGTCGCGCGGCTGGCCGATAGCGCCGACGTTGACAAAATACTTCTTGCCGGCCTCGACCTTGAACTTGGAGTAGGTGCCACCCCGCACCAGGTTATCGCGAATGAAAGCCACCGGGACATGAGTGTGGCCGAAAAAACAAATGCCGGTGTTCTGGTACGTGAAACTGGCGGCGGCAGCGAGTTTGTCAAAAACATACCCCCAGCGCTGGGGGCCATCGAGGGTGGCGTGGACGATGGTGAAGTTGGTGACCATCCGCACGTATTTCAAGTCGCGCAGCCACTGGCGGTCATCCGTGCTTAGCTGCTTGCGGGTCCAGTTCACGGCCTCAGCGGCGGCGGGGTTAAACCCGTCCAGCGGCCCATCGGTGGAGCAATACTCGTCGTGGTTTCCCTTGACGACAGGGATGTTCATTTTGCGGACGATCTCGAGGCACTCTTTAGGATTGGCGTTATAGCCGACGACATCGCCGAGACAGGCGTAATGGGTGCATTTCTGCTGTTTGATATCCTCCAAAACGACCGTGAACGCCTCAAGATTGGCGTGAATGTCGGCTATAATTGCAAACTTCATGCAGCTTCTACCTTACAATTTCAAATCCACGATGCTCATTTCTGGCTTCCTGCCAGGATATATCTTCCTGCCTAATGAAATGGTCCAAACCCGACTCGCGAATCGCCTGCCGAAACGCTTCCAATTCGTCTTTGGTTCCTTCCGCGATCAGCTCCACCCCGCCGCCGGGCAAATTGCGGACCAAGCCTGTTACTTCAAAGCCGGTGGCGACCGATTTCACGGTGTAACGGAACCCGACGCCCTGCACCTGACCCGAGTAAAGGACCTGTATTCGCCTGCGAACCAAAGTATTCACCGGTGCCAATGTGCCACAATCAGCCGGTTCCGGGAGGAGAATCGCCTCGCCGCCAGTTCCGACAACAGGGATAAAGCCATAATGTTGGCACCAGGCGCAACCCTTTTTCGCGCGCCCTTTCGATTCTGAGCCTGATGCCGGAGCTTTCGAGGCTGCCAGGGGACGTGCGCTCCTTGCAGCAACTCGCGGCAGCAGGCCTTCGGGAGCCTACTGGGGCGGTCTGACTTCGAGGAAGCCGTGAAGCTGGCGGATACGGGTAGGGTGGCGCATTTTGCGCAGGGCTTTCGCCTCAATCTGGCGAATGCGTTCACGCGTAACCTGGAACTGCCGCCCGACTTCTTCGAGCGTGCGCGAATAGCCGTCGCTCAGGCCGAAGCGCAATTCCAGGACTTTCTGCTCCCGGTCGGTCAAGCTCGTGAGCACGTCACTCAGCTTGTCTCTTAATAGGCTGAAGCTGGTCTTCTCGGCGGGGCTGTCCGTGGCTTTGTCTTCAATGAAATCGCCGAAGCTGGTCTCATCGCTATCGCCGACAGGGGATTGGAGCGAGATCGGCTGCTGCGCCATAGTCAACAAGGCACGAACCCGTTCGACCGGGAGTTCCATTTCATTGCCGATCTCTTCCGGCGTCGGTTCGCGGCCGAACTCCTGGAGCAGGCATCTTTGCAGGCGCATCAGCTTACTGATGGCATCGATCAAATGCACCGGGATACGGATAGTGCGGGCCTGGTCAGCAATGGCGCGGGTGACGGCCTGACGAATCCACCAGGTGGCATAAGTGGAGAACTTGTAGCCCCGGCGGTACTCGAACTTTTCGACGGCCTTCATCAAGCCCATGTTTCCCTCCTGAACCAGGTCAAGGAAGGGAAGGCCGCGGTTGGTGTATTTCTTGGCGATGGAGATGACGAGACGCAAGTTGGCCTCGACCATTTCACTCTTGGCCTGAAGCGCCTGGTTGGAAGCGTGCTTTAACTGCTCGCAAGCTTCGAGGCAGTCGGGCCACGGCGCCCGCACGAACCGCTCCAATGCCCGAATCTTGCGCTGCTCTGACTCGATCAGAAGTTGGGACGAAGGCGATTTGCCCTGGGCGTCCAGCTCCTGGGTAAGGCGCAGGCCGGCTTGGATCTTATCGCGGATATTCTCAGCCACGAATGCCATATCCTCGACCACCTTTTGTTTGAAGAAGAAGTTGGGGAAATAGTCCCGGAGGCGGCAGTCGAGCTTGCGGAAGCGGACATAACGCTGGTCGCGTTTGACGCCGGACGGGCAGTCCTGCCACCGAGAGTAGGCTTCATCGACCTTTTGATCCAGCGCACGGACGGGCGGGACAAGTTTGTGCAGTGCTCTGAGATGCGTCTCCCGGGTTGCGGATTTCGCGTCGAGAATGACGCGGTCGAAGCGCTCTTTGGGCGGCTCGGAAGTCAGTCTTTCGGCCAGCGCCAGGTGCTCCTTAGCGGCGAAACCGAAACTGCAGATGATGCGCTTGACTTTGTTTTCGGCGGCTTCGATGCGCTTGGAAATCTCCACCTCTTGCTCGCGGGTCAGCAGCGGGACCTGGCCCATTTGCTTGAGATACATGCGGACCGGGTCGTCCAGTATATCGAGGCGTGCCTTATCGTCCTCCGCATCCGGCTCCGGCTGCTTAATGCGGTCCACTTCCGCATGGTCAACGATCTCGACCTCCAGATTGCGGAGTTTTGCGTAGATCTCGTCGAGTTCTTCCGGTCCGACGAGATCATCCGCCAACGCGTCGGTGATATCAGAGTAGGTGAGGTAACCCTGCTCCCGAGCCAGACTGACTAGTTCCTTGATCTTCTGGGTGACGTCAGGAGTCGCCGATTTGATGTTGGAACTCTGGGCGGGGCCAGCGGCGGCAGTGGTTTGCGCGGCCAGGGTCAAAGCCGACTGAGCGTCGCCTCGGCGGCTTTCACTCGTCGGTGCCGGACTCCCGCCGGCAAGGGCGCGACTCTTAGGGGGTGACTTCTCACGGACAAGGCGGTCGCGGGACGCCCGAGGAGATTGAGGTTGCTGGGTGGCGCGAGGTTTCAGCGGAGTGCTGCTTACCTTCAATTTGGCCATAATGCTTGAGAATCAAATCATCCAGCGCTGGAAGTTCAGATTAGAATATGGAAGTGGCGGGCAACACAGTCAAGCTGGCGTCCGCATCGGCATCGGGCATGGGCAAGCGGCGCTGGCTTGATCTGCGAACGGTCACACGGCGCTTTGCAAGTTCGCTTGCCGGGTCCCGCCATTTCGCTCACCGGGGGGATTATCGCCCGACGGACACTGAAGTGCCTACGCTCGTCGTCCCGCCCCCGGCAGCGATGCCTTCGTTGGCCGCCACCGTCGTAATGAACGTACCCACGATGGTGTTGAGGTACCGTTTCAATGTGCTGTAGGGAGCATTGGGAACATAGACAATATCGCCGGGCTCGAGCAAAACGTCGCGCGCCTTCCCTTTGATGATGGCGCCGTAATCCACTACGGACAACTGCGGCTGCGACAACGATCCGCGCACAATCGCCACGTGCGAAAGGTAGGCGTCCGCCGTCACTCCATAATTGCCGGGCACGAACCAGTCCACCGTGGCCGCGCCGGTGGCATTGGCCATTGCGGAGACGAGGGTCATCCTGTCGGTGTAGGGCACAGAGCGCGGAAACTTGACGGCGCCCAGCACATACACTTGCTGCGCGGATGCGGACGGAACATACACAAAGTCGTCGGGCTGCAGGTAGATGTTTTGCGAAGTGTCCCCTTCCCGCAAGAGGCGGGTGAAATCCACGGGCAGGAACTGGCCCTGGCGCATGACGAAGCTATGCCGCAGATCCGCCAACTCCTGCAGGGTGACCTGGGTGCCAGAGCTCGCGGTGCCGCCGGCTAGGCTGATGGCTTCCAGCAGCGACATGGGCGCGGCCATGGCGTAAACGCCGGGCTTGCTAAGGCGGCCCAGCAACCAGACATGCTTGCTGGAAACCTCGCGCAGCGTGACGGTGAGCTGCGGTTCGGTCAGATATTTCCCGAGTTCCTTCTGCAGCAGGTCGCGGGTTTCAGATAACGTCAGCCCCCAGACATTCATCCCTGGCAGCAAGTAATAGTAGATCTTGCCGTCCGGGCCGACAGCGGTGACGGCGCGCGAGTTGAGATTACCCAGAATCTCGACCTCTAGGCGGTCGCCTGGGCCGAGGGTGAAAGGCGTAGTCCCCGGCCGCAGCCACTCCGGGTTCAACTGATTGGTCGCAGCCTGGGTAGTGGAATTGCCAGCCTGGTCCGTAAACTGGAGGGTCGTCGCGGCACGTTTGCCGGTGCTGCTGCATCCGACAACGGTCGCCAGCAGCAATCCCGCGGAACAAAAGAGGAGTATCCTTTTCATGCTATTTAATCCAAGGTGAGGACAGCGGTCGCACTTTCCTGGAGGTGGTGTTGACTACGAAACCCTGGACGAATGCCGTGACGACGGTATCAAGCACGTCCTCGGCCTTCACCCAGGGGCTCTGGCTCACATAAACGATGTCTTTGGCCTGCAGTTGGAAGTCAGGCTTCTTGGCGGACAGAATCGCTGAGGCATCCACAACAAATGTCTGGGGATGCGTGACGGAGCCGCGGACGACCAGCACGCGGCTCCGGTAGGCTTCGGGCGTGAATCCGCCGCGGGCGGCAATGACGCTCATGGCGCTGGTCCGGGGCAGGAACGCGGCCACGCCGGGGGATGTCACTTGGCCCAAGACGTAGATCTCGTTGGCGTCCGCGGGAGCAAAATAGAGGAAATCGTCCGGCTCCAGCGGGACATTCTGGGCCAGGTCACCGTGCTGGAAGAGCTTCTCGAAATCCACCGGCACTCGCTGGCCGTTACGCACGAGGAAGCTGTGCGCCAGGTCCGCCAATTCCACCGTGTCCCGCCCGTATAAGCCAGTCTCCACCCCGCCGGCGCGTGCCAGGGCTTCGATCACACTCAAAGGCCGATCGAAGGTGAAAACGCCCTTGTTCACCACGGCGCCGAGCACATAGTACTTCTTACTGTGGAACGCCACCGGCGTAATGATCGCCCGCGGGTTCTGGTAATATTTGGACAGCACCTCATCCATTTTCGCCCGCAATTCATCAATGGTCAGCCCCGCAGCGGTAATGTCGTGCGCCTGCAAGAAGCTGATGCGCCCGTCCGGGCCGATGGGCACCTCCGTCCGCGCCGTGTCCGGCATATCGAACAACTGGAGATTCAGCACATCGCCTGGGCCGAGGGTCAGGCGCTGCTGCCATGCAGCGAGTTTGATAGGGGCTGGAACCGAGAGAGAAAGGTTGGTTCCGCCCTCCGGCGCGAGGACTGCTTTGGCCGGGGATTCATTGTCCGCGGCCGGCAGGAGGCAGGCACCCGGGGCGAGAAGAAGGAGACAGGCAATCCAGCGGCGAAGGCAATTGCTATTCATAGTTGAAATACAAGTTCGGTCCAACGACTCAAGCCGGCGGCGATCTGTCGGCATTGCACCCGGCGCGGAGATTCCAATTGTAACCGGCGCTCGCACGCAATCGTTTGGCCGATGTTTGCCCGCCCGACCGGCTGAGGCAGATTCTCCACCAGCAACATGGCTGAGGCAATCCTAGCCTGCGGCAACTCCCGCAGCAATGCCGAATTATACGGACAGCCCCTGGGGACAATTTCGGATTTCTGGGGTCTAAAGATGCGGGACGACTTGACATTGCTATTTGTCGCATGCCGGTAGTAGGGTGGTTGTCGTGACCGCAGAGACTAATTGCCGGTTCAAGGCGGGTTTGTTCCCAACGGTGACAGCGCTTTGTGGGGTTGTTTCGCGGGCGGTCTTTGGAACTGTTCCTGCCTTCCTCCTGGCGCTCGGCCCCATGGTGGCGGTTGGACAGTCGAACCCTGCCCCGCGGGCGCTAGCTTCCACGAATGCGCCGGCCGGGAAACCGGTGGACTCGGTCGCCTACGCTAAAATCTCGCGTTGGAAGCCGATCTTTCGCGGTGTAGAGGTGTGCGAGGGCTCTACGGAGTTCCCGCGGCGGCTGCAAGTCCACGCGGTGCGAGTCAACCTGCGTGAGCCGACGATCGATTTCTTGGTCACACCGCGCATCGGCAACGGAACCAATGCCTGGAGTGGTCGCACCACTTCGGAGTTCCTGACCGAGTTCAAATGCCAGGTAGCGCTTAACGGGTCGGTTTTTGATCTGCTTGGCAAGAAACGCGGTGATCTCTTGCACGTCGAGGGCCTATCATGGTCGCGGGGCGATTTCTACCTATCAACCAACCGCTGGGATGCATTGCTACTCAGCACCAATCACGACGCTTGGATCGCCCGCTCAGCGATGGACGCTCGCGGGGCTTACAACGGATTGAGCGGCTTTTATGCCCTGCTGATCAACGGCAGGAACAACGGTGGCATGAAGGACCGTCATCCGCGCTCGGCGGTGGGGATCAGCCGCAATGGCCTATATCTCATCCTGATGGCGATCGATGGGCGGCAGCCCGGCTACAGCGAGGGCGCCAGCACGGGCGAAACGGCGGAATGGATCCGCAAGCTCGGCGCTTTTAACGCGCTGAATCTCGACGGCGGCGGCAGCACTGCCCTGGCGATAGAAGGCCCCGATGGGGCTCCGGTCGTGCTAAACCGTCCGTGCGGCCCGCCGCCGGGCATGGAGCGGCGGGTGGCGAATCACCTCGGCGTGTTTGCCCAGCGGTTGCAGGGGAATAAGGCGTTAAAGCGTTAACCCGTGATGCGTGTCACGGGCAAACGCGTGGTGCCGTACATCGCCCGCCTGCTTGAAGGGAACAGGGTGTTCTGGTTCAGCGCGCTCTACCCCTAACCTGTGGCACAATACTCCCGCAAGATGCCTCTTAGGCGGGGGAGTGCGCTGTTACACCTTACCAAGATTTTTCAAGGCATCGTAGCTGCGCTTCACGGCATCCAGTGGGTCCTTGGCGCTCTCGTGCTCGAGGACATACCACTGGGTCTTGCCCTTCCCCTCGCAAAAGGCGAACACTTCCTTCCAGTTCACCTTGTCCTCGCCGATGACGGCGTCGGGTCCGCCGCCGAAGGCCTTTATATGGATGGAGCGCGCGCGGCCGGGATACTTCTTGAGCACCGCCACCGGATCGGCGCCGCCTTCGCAGCAATTGGAGGTGTCGAGCTGCATGATCACTTCGGGCTTGGTGTTGCCGAAGAACAGGTCCCATGCGGAGACGCCGTCGATCTGTTTGAAATCGTGCGCGTGGGCATGGTAGCCCACCCACATGCCATCAGCTTTGATCTTATCGCTGATGTCATTGAAGAGCTTGGCCCGGTCCAACCACTCCTGCTTTGATTGGGTCTCGTTCATCCACGGGACGATCAGGAATTTATTGCCGATCGTGCGATTGAACTCGACTGTCTCTTTGAGTTTATCGCCCAGTACGGACTCGTAAGGGGTGTGGGTGCCGCAGGCAACGAGACCATTGTCGTCGAGCAGCTTGCGCAATTCTTTAGCGCTGCGGCCGTGATAGCCCGCGAACTCCACCCCGCGGTAGCCGATCTTCGACACCGCCGCCAGCATGCCCGGAAGGTCGGTCGCGCACTGTTCGCGGAGCGAGTAAAGCTGCAGGCCAACGGGAATCTTCCGGTTGGCGGCAGCCTGGGCCAGGGGCGCGGCACCGAGGCCGACGGCGGCTCCGGCGAGGCCAACGGCGCTGAGAAACTCACGCCGGGTAACTTTGGATGCTATTGCACGATTCATGATAAGGTCCTTTTGTTTGAGCGGTGTTGAACGAGTGACTGGCATTGCGAGCGCGATCTTAAGCCGGGCGGCAGGCACGCGTCAAGAAGGCTCGATATGGATTCGCGGCATGAATTGAACAGAATGTTCGGGCAACAGACGCCAAGGAGGTGGGGGTGGGGAACCCCGCTGAAGAAACGTACTGCTGCCCGAACAACTTAAATTTAAGCCAGCCGTGCCAAATCTGTCAACTGAGAATTCTGCGGAGATTCTCGTCTTCCCAGTTCCCCCTGAAAACCACTATTCCGGCACGCGGGGCGACATAAGCTCGACGAGGTTCCGCCGACGCAAAGCCTGGCGTTGCAAAGCCGCACAGCCGCGCCTAAGATTGGCTGTCCCGGCGTCAGATGGGACCCGTAGTCAAGATGGCTGAATATAAGGTCAAATTCGAGGTCTTTGAAGGCCCGCTCGATCTGCTTCTTTATTTGATAAAGAAGGAGGAGGTGGACATTTACGAGGTGAATCTCACCCGGCTGGCGACCCAATTCATCGAATACATCGACACCATGCGGATGCTGGATCTGGAGGTCGCCGGCGAATTTCTGGTAATGGCCGCGACCCTCATGTACATCAAGAGCCGCGAGTTGCTGCCAGTGGATCAGCAGGCGCAGGTTGAAGGCGAAGACGAGGGCGAAGACCCGCGCTGGGAGTTGATCCGCCAACTGGTCGAATACAAGAAGTTCAAGGACGCCGCGGCGCAGTTCCAGCTCCTCGAAGCACGGCAGGAAGACGTTTTCCCGCGCACGCCCGGCAAGCTGGAATTCGCCGACGATTCGCCCACGCGTCCGGAAGCCTCCATTTTTGACTTGGTCAACGCGGTTAATGCCGTCCTGAAACGCTTCAGCAAGCCCGAGGATCTCCGGGACATCTTTGAAGACAAATGGACGGTCAGCGAGAAGATCCAATTCCTGATGCGGGTGCTCAGCGAGCGCCCGAGCGTGAGGTTTTCCGAGTTGTTTGAAGGCGTTACCAGTCGCTTCGAAGTCGTGGTGACGTTTCTGGCGCTGCTTGAGCTGATCCGCCTCAAGCAGATCACCGCTGGGCAGCGGGAACCATTTGGCGAGATCGAGATTTGCCGGGTCATCCCGGCCCCAGTGGCGCCCGCACCGGTCGCCAATGCCGATCCGAATCCGCAGCCGGCGGAGACCTCTACGCCTTAGTTTAGCATGGAACTAAAATTGATCTTGGAAGCAGTCCTGTTCTCGGCGCAAAAGCCGCTGAGCCTGAAAGAACTTCGCGACGTCTTTGCCGCCGCCGTCGAACACGCCGAGGGCGACGAGACCGTTCGCGCGCTGAGGAAGGTAAAGGAAAGCGAGCTGACTAGTGCGCTCGAGGCGTTGGCGAGCGACCACGAGGCGGCTCAACGGAGCTACCGACTCGTCTGTGTGGCCGGCTCGTGGCAGTTCGTCACCCAGCCCGAGTACGCCGCCTGGCTGAAGGCCCTCGTCGGCCACCGACTCCGCCCGCCCCGCCTTTCCCAGCCGGCGCTGGAGACGCTCGCGATCATTGCCTATCGCCAACCGATCACGCGCGCAGAGATCGAACAGGTTCGGGGTGTGAGTGTGGACGGCGTAATGCAGACGCTAGTCGAGCGTAGATTGGTCGAGCAGGTCGGGCGCGCCGAGGTGGTGGGGCGGCCTATGAATTATGGAACAACCATCCTGTTCCTCGAGTACTTTGGCCTGCGCAGCCTGGAAGAATTGCCTGCCGCCGACGAACTGCGCCGGGTCGTGATCCAGAAGCCCGAGTCGCTGGTTACGGCCGATCCCGGTCTGGCAACCGTCCCGCCGGAGCAACTGGCGCTGCCGACCGAAGAGCCGAAACCCGAAAGCCAAACCCCGAAGGCCGAGGAACCGGGAGCACTTGCAGAGCCGCCACCGGAGGTGCAGGAGGGGTAACTCCATTCCGCTATCATTGTTGGCTATGAACACCCCCGAGCATCGCAAGGCCATTGACAAGTACGACACGCAGATCGTCAAGCTCCTGAACGAGCGGACCAAACACGTCCTGGCCATCGGTGAGATCAAGCGCAAGGCCGGCGAGGAGATTTACGCGCCGCACCGCGAACGGACGGTGCTGCAACGGATCTGCCGGAAGAACCAGGGGCCGATCACCAACGAGTCGCTGCGGGCCATTTACCGGGAAATCATGTCCAGCGCCCTGTCGCTTGAGAAGTCCCTGACCGTTGCCTATCTTGGGCCCGAGGCGACTTTCACCCACCAGGCGGCCATCCGCCGTTTCGGCGCCAGCCTGCTCTACGCGCCGCAAAAGACCATCACCGATGTCTTCACCGAAGTCAGCAAGCACCGCGCGGACTACGGCGTGGTCCCGGTGGAAAACTCGACCGAGGGCGTGGTCACGCACACTCTCGACATGTTCGTTGATAGCGACCTGAAGATCGTCGCGCAGATCGTGTTGCCGGTGCAGCATTGCCTGCTGGCCAACTGTCCGCGCGCCCAGATCAAGAAACTGTATGCTCATCCGCAAGCGCTCGGGCAATGCCGGACCTGGGTGCAAACCAACCTGCCGCGCGCCGAGATCGTCGAGACGTCCTCCAATGCCCGCTCAGCCGAACTGGCGGCCAAAGAGAAGGGAGCCGCCGCCATTGCCGGCATCCTGGCTTCCGAAAGATACGATGTCCCCGTGCTGGATTACGACATCCAGGACAACGTCGCGAATGCCACCCGCTTTTTGGTGCTGGGCCGGCAAAGCAGCCCGCCCACCGGCGACGATCGCACCAGCCTCATGTTCAGCGTGATGGATCGGGTGGGGGCCTTGTATCATGCGCTGGCCGCGTTCCGCCGCTGTCGCATCAACATGACCAAGATCGAGTCCCGGCCCAGCAAGCGCAAGGCGTGGGAGTATTTCTTCTTCGTCGATTGCCAGGGCCACATGGAGGACCGCCGGCTGGGCAAGGCCATCTCGCTCCTGGGCGAACACTGCAGCTACGTCAAAGTGCTCGGGTCTTATCCCGATTCGGACTGAGCACCCTCGTATTCCTGGGTTGAAACCAACCGTGCTTCCGGACATTCTAAGCCTGTGAATCACCTGGCCCAGGCCCGGAACGTTTTCGACATCGAACTGGCTGCGCTCAAAGCGGTGCGCGCCCAACTGGACGGCGCCTTCGCGCAAGCGGTCGAACTAATCGTCGAAACCCTGCGCCGACACGGCAAAATCATCGTGGTCGGCATCGGCAAGTCGGGGCACGTGGGGCACAAGCTCTCCGCTACGCTGACGAGCACTGGCTCCACCAGCGTCGTCTTGAACAGCGTGGATGCGTTGCATGGCGATTTGGGTATTGTTAGCGACGGGGATACGGTCCTGGCGCTGAGCTACTCCGGCGAGTCGGAGGAGTTGCTGAACCTGCTGCCCGCGTTGAAGCGGTTTGCGGTGAAGGTGATTGCCATTACCGGAGCGCCGAAATCCTCATTAGCCAGCTACAGCGACCTCGTGTTGAATGTGCGCGTGCCCAAGGAAGCCTGCCCGTTCAATCTCGCGCCCACGGCCAGCACGACGGCGACGCTGGTCATGGGTGATGCGCTGGCGATGGTAGTTTTGCAAGCGCGGGGCTTCAAGCGGCAGGATTTCGCCAAATTCCACCCTTCTGGCGCCATTGGCCGCGCGATGCTGTCGCGGGTGGCGGACATCATGCGCAGCGGCCCCCGCAATGCCGTGGCCGCAGAAGCCCTTAGCGTCAAAGAGGCGCTCTTGGTCATGACCCATGCGAAGTCCGGCAGCCTGAGCGTCGTCAATGGGCGCGGCAAACTGGTGGGGGTCTTCACGGACGGCGATTTTCGCCGGCGCATGGCTGCGGACGAGAATCTGCTGTCGCGTCCACTGAAGAGCGTCATGACCCGCAAGCCGATCTGCATTCGGGACAACGCGCTGGCGGTGGAAGCCTTGAAGGTCTTTAATGAGCGGAACATTGACGATCTGATTGTGGTCAATGCGAAGCGCGAGCCCGTTGGCCTGGTGGATTCGCAGGATTTGCCAAAGCTCAAACTAATGTAGGCCGGGCGTCTCGCTTGGCCCGCCGGGATGCGGTGCGCCACCAGGCACAGCGTTCTTTCAGGACTCAATGAAACATCATGACTATGCGAAACACGACTCTGCTACTTACTGGCGCGGCGCTGCTGGCGCTGACGGCGCGGCCCTGCGCTCAAGGCGTGGCGGGGGGCAACAACCATTCGAATGTGCAAATGGTTAAGCAGCTTCAATTCAAAGGAGCGCAGACTATCAACGTAACCTACCTGCTTTTTCTGCCCAAGGGTTACGACGCCAAAGCCGAAAAGCGCTGGCCGATGATTCTGTTTCTGCACGGCGCGGGCGAGCGCGGCACGGACATTTGGAAAGTGGCCGTGCATGGGCCGCCCAAGAATGTCAGCACGCACCCGGATTTCCCATTTATCGTCGTATCCCCGCAGTGTTCCGAAGACCAGATCTGGTCGAGGGAAGTGCTGCTAAAGTTGCTCGACGAGATCACGGCCAAGTACGCGGTGGATACGAACCGGATTTATCTGACCGGGCTGAGCATGGGAGGCTACGGCACGTGGGACCTCGGGTTGTCTTACCCAGACAGATTTGCGGCCATTGTGCCGATTTGCGGCGGCGGCCAGACGATCTCCGTGCTGCTGCCGGGCCGTGACCAGGGGCCGGCGTTGAAGACCCTCGGCGTGTGGGCGTTTCATGGCGGGAAGGACCCGGTCGTGCCGTTAGAAGAATCGCAACGGATGGTGGACGCTTTGAAGAAAGCTGGTGCGCAGGACGTGAAGCTAACCGTCTATCCGGAAGCCGGGCACGATTCCTGGACGGAGACTTACAATAACCCGGAGCTTTACCAGTGGCTGCTCAAGCACGACCGGCGGAAGTAACCCGTAACTGAGGGCCGGGAGGGCGAGCGTCCTCGCGAGCCCTGATTCTAACAGCGCCGGTAGAGATTTGGGCTCGCGAGGACGCTCGCCCTCCCGGCAACGAAGACTTCACTCCAGCCCGCTGGCGACCCTCGCCCGCTGCAAGACCTTCTGCGCGATGCTGCGCGCGCTGGCAGCGCCGTCGGACAGGACTTTGTTCACGTAATCCAGGTTGGCCGCCAGATCAGCGCGCTTCGCGCGGGCGGCAGCAAAGTAGTTCCAGTAGTGTTCGAACAGCGCCTTTTTTAAATCGCCGTAGCCGAGCCCGCCGGCGCGTAAACGGTCCTCATAATCCTTCGCCACGTCGGGTGGTGCCACGAGCTTCAGGATTTGGATGGCGAGGTTCTGGTCGGCATCGGGCTTGGGTTCCTGGGGTGTGCGGCTGTCCATCTTGATGTTCATCACCTTCTTGCGGATCGGCTTTTCCTCGCCAAAGATCTCGATGGTGTTGTTGTAGCTCTTGCTCATCTTCTCCCCGTCGAGGCCAGGGACTTTGGCGGTTTCGGCGCGGATTTGCGGCTCGGGGATGACAAAGGTCTCGCCGTATTGCTCGTTGAACTTGATCGCAATGTCGCGAGTGACTTCGACGTGCTGCTTCTGGTCCTGCCCGACGGGCACCACGTTCGAGTCGTAGATCAGGATGTCGGCGGCCATCAGCACCGGATAGGCGAACAGGCCGTGGTTGGGCGAAATCCCCTTGGCGATCTTGTCCTTATAGCTGGTGCAGCGCTCCAGCAGACCCATCGGTGTCACCGTGCTCAGTATCCAGGTCAGCTCAGTGACTTCCGGAACGTCCGACTGACGGAAGAATACTGTCTTCTTCGGGTCAAGACCGCAGGCGAGGAAATCGAGGGCGACGTCGAGCGTGTTCTGGCGGCGCTCCGCGGGATCAACCAGCGTGGTCATCGAGTGATAGTTGGCGATGAAATAGAACGCCTGTCCTTTTTCCTGAAGCTCGATGGCGGGCTTCATCATGCCGAAGTAGTTGCCGAGATGCAACGCGCCTGAGGGCTGTATGCCGGATAAAATACGCATTTTGAGCGTGGTTTAGATGGCATGAATGTCCGCCGAGAGCAAGTTGGAAGTGGGAAGCCGCAAGTGCGGCAGACACATTTGTCCTACGTCAGGCTGGCTCTGTGCGATGGGATTGCCCGCGTGTTGCTTGCGTATTGCTAGCGCGTTGCTAGCCAGATGTCCGCCTGTTGTCTCGAAGGAGTCTCGAAGGGGCTTCGAAGGGGTTTCGAAGGGGTTTCGAAGGGAATAAGGGGAAAACCGCTGTTCACAACGGCCAATCTATACTCTCAGCGTCGCGAAGCGACGTTGAATCCGCCGCCTCTGATTAGACGCTTGAGCCTGGCTCTTCTTCATTGCACGCGCTTTCGTTTAGTGGGTTGGGCGGGCCGGATTCCCTCAGTCCCTGCCTCTTGTCTGGTCAGGCGGCAGATGCGGGCGGCGGTTAAGGCCCAACCCGGGCGTCAAGGCTTTGTGGTCAGCGCGAGGCAGCGCAAATCGCCACGAGCGCTGCGGACGTAGAGCCGACCGTTCGCCAGCGCGGGGGGAGTCCAGCAAACGCCATTCAGCACTTTGGCGCGCGCCAGCGGCTTGAACGACTCCGGCGACGCCTGCCCCAGCAGCAGCTCGCCCTTTTCGGAGAGAACAATCAGTTTGTTCCCGGACAGGATTAGCGAGCCGAACGCGGGGTCTTTGCTCGCCCACTTCAATTGGCCGGTGGGCAGGTGGATGCAGCGGAAGTCGGTGTCCTTCTTAGCCTCGCCGCTGAAGGCGTAGAGATAATCGCCCACCACGATGCCGGGGCTGAGATTATTGAGCAACGCTTTGTTAGTGTAAGTCATCACCGGGGTACCGTTCACCACGGAATACAGCCCGCAACCGCGGCTGAAGCTGGTTAGGAAGACGCTCCCACCGTGGACTAACGGGTCCGTATTGTTGGTGTCCCAGTCAGTTTCAAAGGGCTGGCGCCAGAGTTCGCGCCCGCTCTTCGGTTCGAGGGCAACCAGACCTTTGGCGGCGAAGATCAACACGGACTCTTTGCCACCGAAGGCAAACCGCACCGGGCTGGCGTAGCCGGCTGCATTGGTGCCGTTAGACCAGGCGATGCGGCCCGTGTTGCGGTCCAGCGCGATGCCAGCGGTGCCGGCATTGAGAATCACCAGGTCTTCCCATATCAGCGGCGATCCGGCGAAGCCCCAGCGGTTGGGTTTGATGCCGTTCTGACGCAGGTCCCGCTGCCAGAGGACGGTGCCTTTCGCGGCGTCCAGGCAGAAGACATCGCCCCATTTGCTGATTGTGAATACACGATTGCCGTCAACGGTGGGAGTCGAGCCCGGCCCGCCCTCATACCACTGCGGGCTGAGCTGCGCGGCGTAGGTGTGTTGCCATAGATTCTTGCCGGTGCCGGCGTCGAAGCACCAGATGGTGTCCTCGTTGTTCGTGTTGCCCATTGTGTAGGCTCGTCCCTGGCTGATGGCGATCGAAGAAAAGCCGGTGCCGACGGATGCGCGCCACAGGACTTTGGGTCCGTCGGCGGACCAGGAGGCGCTGACGCTCTCCGAAGAAACGCCATTGCGGTTCGGCCCGCGCCACTGCGGCGAATCCGCAGCAGGGGAATTCGCAGCGAGCAGCGTAGCGGTTACAATCAAGCACAGCTTCATAGGTCATTACTACCACGACCCTTGCAGATTACACGGCAGTATTTTTCTTAGGTTCTCTCTGCGCCCGTTTGCGGTTAGACTACGCGGGTGAGCCGCATTCGCCGAGGTTACGAGGATCGGTTCCGCGCGCTGCTGCGACGCGCGCGAGCCCGACGGCTGGAGCAGGGCGTGCAATGGCTGGTCGCCAGGGCCCGGCGCCTGAGCACGAGCGACGGCATTTCCCTGGCCGATGCCCTGGCGCAAGTCTATGAGCAGCTCGCCACCTGCGAGCCTTTCCGAAAGTCCAATTCTCAGCCAGCGCCTGCCCTATTCCTATGCGATGCCGGCTTGGGCGGACTCGCCCGATGGCTGCGGGCGGCGGGCTACGAGGCCACCTGGCAGCCGGATATTGCGGATGACGAATTGCTGCGCCAGGCGCGGAAAGCTCAGGCTACGGTGCTTACGACAGACGGCATGCTGATGGAACGCCGGCTCCTGCGCGACCGGATTATTCCCGCTTTTTGGCTGCCGCCGACGCTGCGCATCCCGGAGCAACTGGCGCTGGTGTTCCGCGAGTTCGGCCTCACGCTCCGCGAGCCGCGTTGCATGAGCTGCGGCGGCGAGCTGCGCCGGGGCTCGAAGGAAGCTCTGCACGAGCGTATCCCGTCCCGGACCTACCGCTGGCTGGATGAGTTCTTTGTCTGCAGCCGCTGCGACAAGCTATTTTGGCATGGCACCCATTGGCAGCGAATCGTGGGGACGTTAACTGCGTTGAAGAGCTTCGGCGGCAGAGGGACATCAGGAGTCTAAGGAGCCGCGCCGCCGGGTGCAAGGCTTTAATCTTCCGTTTGCGACTTTAACTGCTGGCATTCGTTCTGCGGCAAGCCCACCGTAAAACTGTTATGGCAAGCATCCGGGCCTCGTGGGCCGGTCTTGCCGGCCACTTAAATGGTCACGCAATCACAATTGGCTTTGAGCGACGCCACCGAGTGGCTGGGCGATTGGCATCCCCTGGCCGAGCAACTCGGCTCCGCGGACGGCCTGGTCACGCTCGGCTCGGTTTCCGCCTCCTTGCGCCTGGCGCCCGTCCATAACCTTCCCTCGCTCCGGCAGTTCCTGCGCGATTACCATTCCCAAGTCCTGCTTCCCTTCGAGCTGCCGGTCATCTGGCACGCCCACGGCCATGCGACTCGCCACGAGGTGCGCGAACTCGTCGCCCTCGACCGCCGTCTCGTCGGGGAGCCCGTCCTGCGGGCCTTCGTCCCAGCCAGCCACCGCGTCGGCCAATACCAGTTGCGGAAGCTGCGCCCCCTGCGCGATGAGCGCGTGGTGCAGCGCTACCTCCATGCCGTCGAAAGCGACCAGGCGGATGGTTGGCACACGCTGGTCTATGGCCTGACGATGGCCGTTTATTCGTTGCCGTTGCGGCAGGGCCTGCTCGGTTACGCCCACCAGACCACGCGCAGCTTCATTTATTCTGGCGCCCGCATGTTGGGCCTCTCCGAACACCAATGCCGCGCCCTGTTCGACACCCTTTGCGCCGGCTTGCCCGCGACGCTCGAAGCCCTGCTGGCGCGACCGGCGGGCGTGTCGGTCCAGATATCCTGACGGGCCGTGTCCTGGGAGGCCAAGCGTCCCCGAGCGCGAAGGCCCAATCCCGAAGCCCGAAATCCGAGGGCCGAAAGAAGGCCGAAACCCGAAACCCGAAATGCTCGAGCGAGGCTTCGGCCATCGGGATTCGGCCTTCTTTCGGGATTCGGCCTTCGAAATTCGGATTTGGGCGGCTGGCGGCGGGTGGTACTGTCCGGATGCGCTCTCGCCCTCCCGTTCGTTAATTAAGTTTGGGCTCGCGAGGACGCTCGCCCTCCCGCTAAATGAGGACTCTTAACGGCATGAACAGCTACTTCAGCGTGGGTGATTGGGTGGTCATCCTGCTCTATGTGCTCGGCATCATTGCGCTCGGCCTGTGGTTCGGGAAAGACCAGCACAATACCCGCGATTACTTTCTCGGCAGCAAGAACGTTCCCTGGTGGGGGATCGGCCTTTCCATCGTCGCCGCCGAGACCAGCGCGCTGACCATCATCGGCGTGCCCGCCATGGCTTACGGCGGCAACATCGCCTTCCTCCAGATGATCATTGGCTACATCATTGCGCGCATCCTCCTGGCGATAGTCCTCGTGCCCCACTATTTCAAGGGCGAGATCTATTCCCCCTATCAACTATTCGCCAACACCTTCGGACCCTGCGCGCGCCAGACCGCCGGCGGGTTCTTCCTCATCAGCGAGACTCTGGCTGCCGGCGTGCGCGTTTATGTGGCCAGCATCCCCGTGAAACTCATACTCGGAGACAAGCTGCTCGGCTTCGGCACCGGCGATCCCATCCTTGGCGCAATTCTCCTCTTCGTGATTCTCTCGCTGCTTTACACTTACGTCGGCGGCGTCAAGGCGGTGATCTGGACGGATGCTGTCCAGTTCGGCCTGTTCCTGCTTGGAGGCATCTTCGCCCTCTGCTACATCCCCACGCTCGTGGACGGCGGGATGGGCGCGGTGTTCTCCAAAGCCCTTGCGGCTGGCAAACTCCACTGGCTGAATGTCGCCCCCGAGCCTGGCGTCTCCCTGACGAAGTTCCTCCTTGGCGCGCCGTTTAACATCTGGATGGGTGTCATTGGCGGCACGGTGCTGGTGCTCTCCTCTCACGGGGCGGAGCAGTTAATCGTGCAACGGGTGCTGGCCTGCAAGAGCGTCGCCGATGGCCGCAAAGCACTGGCGCTGAGCGCGGTGGTGATCTTTCCTCTCTTCCTCATCTTCCTGCTGGTGGGCGCGATGCTCTGGGTGTTTTACCAGGGCCATCCCTTCCAGATCCCGCTGCCCGAAACCCGTCCCGGCTCCGGTATCACCGCCAATGACTTCATCTTCCCCATCTTCATGATGACCGAGGTGCCGCACCTGCTGAAAGGGTTCCTGATTGTCGCCATCCTCTCTGCTGCCATGTCCTCGGTGAGTTCTGCGCTCACCTCGCTGGCTTCCGTTTCCACCATGGACTTCGTGAAGCACATCCTCCCCGGACGCAGCGAAGGCTTCTTCCTGCGCTTTAGCAAAGCGTCCACTGTCTTTTGGGCGGTCGCTTTGGTCCTTACGGCTTATCTGAGCCGCCAGGTCGCCTTCGTATTGAACGCCGCGTTCGCTCTGCGCGGCCTTACCAGCGGGGCGCTCGTCGGCGGTCTCGCGCTGGCCGTATTCTGGAAGCAGGGCCGGAGCATCCCGGTCATCACCGGCATGATTGTCTCCCTGACGACGATGACCGCCATTCAGCTACTCCCCAAGCTCGACTGCACCAAAGCGTTCTGGATGAAGATCATCGGCACCGAGGTTTTCTGGCCCTGGTACACCCTCATCGGGGCGACCATTACGCTCCTCACCGCCTGGCTGGTTCGGACGCTGCTGCCTTCTCAGGGTCCTTCCTCTGATACTCCAGCTCGAGTTTCAGCGCGCCCAGCGACACGTTAATGTCCCGGATAAACGCCACCAGCGACCCGCTGAGCGACACCATGCACGCGATGAACAGCAGGCTCATCAATAACCCAACCTCCAGCTTCCACAACGCTGTCAGAAATAGCACAATTATCAGCAACGACGCCAGCAGCACGCTTACCCCCGCCAGCAGGATCGACAGACGGATCAATCCTGCACGCCGATAGAGAATCTTCACCTGCCCGTCCAGGCGTTGCCGGTCCGCCTCGGTGCACTCCCGCAGTTCCCCGACAAGTTGTCGCGACCGATCAATCGTCCGCCCGTAACGGTTCGTCAGTGTCAGCAGCAGCAGGCCCACGCCCGAAATCAGGATCACCGGGCCGATGGCTACTTGCAGCACCGGAATCAACTCACGCAATGGTGTTGATGACATACTCGCGCCCACACTAGCCACCCGGGAAAGCGAATCAACTTGATTCCCCAGCACCTTCCCCGCAGCTACTCCAACGGCGGCCACCGGGCCGCGGAAATCGAAGCGCGTAGGCCCACATACAGCACGCTCGCCACGAGCAACTCGAACAGCAGCAGCCAACCGAACCAACCGCCTGACCACGCCCAGGAAGCCAGCGCCGACAATATCCCCGACACCATCATCACGCCGATCATTTGCAGGCCCCGGCTGGTCGATTTCGCCTCTTCGGTGGGCAAGGACAGGGGCACGCCTCTGCCACCCAGGTTGGGAAGCAGCGCAAAGACCGGGAGCGCGATAATACCTGGAAGCAGCAGGGCCAGGTCGGAAGCGTTCCCCCGCACCACCCAGGCAATCAGCCCAAAGATCAACAACACAGGCAGGGTCAGAAGAAGTAATACTGCCCGACGGGCCCCGTGGCACAGCGGAGCAGGACCCGCTATTGGGGCAGCCCGAAACAGGTCCGCTGCCTGCCATTGCTGCGAGTACTGCACCAGGGTCAGCCCGAGCACCGGGATGAGACCGATGAACACGCCGGCGAAAGCACCCCCGAACCCGCCTTTGTCGCCCCGGCCATGGTCCTGCACCAGAAACAGCACCGGCATCACCAGCATCGGCGCCAGGCCGGGATAGACCCGCAGCTTTGTATCGCGGTCGCGCACCAGGTAAGCCGCGGTGAGCAGGAAGGCCGCCCGTGATACCGAATCGCGCAGCCACCATCGCAGTGGCGGCACAGACACGGCCACGTCGATCCACCGCCGGCGGGCGCGTCGTTTTGGGCGCCGAGTAGATGCTTCGCCGAGGGATTGCAGCCCTGCCCCGTAATCGCGGGCCAGTGTTCCAAACGCCAGCCACAGGACCACCGCAGTGGCCGCCACCCCCCACCCGGCCAGCGCCCACGAACCGCGGGCTCCGCTTCCCGCGAGAGAGTCGTCCAGCCCGGCAAACCACGCCGGAGGCAGCAGACACACCCACCACGAACTGGCTGCCAGAGTCATCTTGCCGCCAACGCCGCCCATCATTCGCGGCATCAACTGGCCCGCCAGCACCGCCGCGATGGCCACGAACACCTGCGTCGTCGTCATCAGTCCCTCCAGCCGCTCGCGCCCGAACCAGCGGAGGCACACCTGATACGTCAGCACCACACAGCCCGTGGCGAACAGCGCCTCCAGGCTGGTGGACGCAGCGTGGACGAACGGAAAGGACCACCCGCCGTCCTTGGCGCCCACGCCGACAATGAAACCGCCGAGGTTAAAGGCGCCCGCCAGCCAGAGCGAAACCTCCACCAGGACGCCGACCTTGGCCCGTAACAACGCACTGGGCGTCACCGGCCGGTGCAAGAGGATGTCCGCCTCCTCTTTGTTAAAGAGCACTTCGCCCGCGGACGCGGCAATGAACATGCCGAGAAAGACGAACGTCATCCCGTGCAGATAAACGGACAGCGCGAAAACCGGCTGCCCACGGAAGAACAGCGCGAAGAGGCCGAACAACGCGTAGAACGCCAGCGTAAGGCCAAGCTTTGATCCCACCGACTTCGGCGCGGCGTCCTTCTGCAAGCCGCGCGAGGAGCGCCCGCGCAGAAACAGCGTCAGGAACAGCCGGCGCAGCGTCCGTTCCGGCGAAAGCGCCGCCGCCGCGACATGCGTCGCGCCGTCCGCCTGCTTTCCCGCCTCACCGTTGGGCAGCACTGGCGGGCTATCTTGCCCTGCGGTGGGGATCATGGCCGGAAGGTCTTGGCGAAGTCCGCAGCGCGGCGCTCCAGCTCCGAGCCGCCCGTCAGTTGCGTAAATAACTTCTCCAGCGTGTCTGCGCCGTGCGCCGCCAGCAACTCTGCCGGCCGGCCGTCCACCTGCATCCGGCCCTTATCGATGATAATCACCCGGTCGCATACGCGCTCCACCACATCGAGAATGTGCGAGCTGTACACGATCGTCTTGCCCTCGTGAGCCAAGGTCTGGATGAGCGCCTTAAACCCGACCGCCGCATTGGCGTCCAACCCATCCAGCGGCTCGTCGAAAAACACCACCGGCGGGTTGTGCAGCAGGGCCGCGGTGATGACCACCTTCCGCCGCATGCCCTTGGAGTAAGCCCCCAGCAGCTTGTCTGTCAGCGTCTCGAAGCTCAGATCGAAGAACGCGATGAACTGCCGGATGCGAGCACGCGCCGCCTCGGGCGGAATGGCATACAGCGCCGCCACCATCTCGAGGTATTCCAGGCCCGTGAGCGACTCGAAGACGGCCCCTGACTCCGGGACAAACCCCACGTGCCGCTTCACCTCAATAGGTTCGCGGAGTAGATCGAATCCACAAATGGTGGCCGTTCCGCCAGTCGGCTCGAGCATGCCCGTCAGCATCTTCAGCGTGGTAGATTTCCCCGCCCCATTGGGGCCGAGGAAGCCCAGAATCTGGCCGGCCGGCACCTCGAACGAGAGGTCATCCACCGCCGTCTGCACCCCGAAACGCTTTGTCAGATGCTGAAGAAGTATCATGTGCTCTAGCCTCTTTATGTCCCAAGCCCCCTTCCTTGGCCACGAAAAAGCAACCACCTCACATCGGTTCGCCAGAGAGCTGCCGACGGTTCCCCCTCCCCCCTTCCGAAGGGGAGAGGGCCGGGGTGAGGGGTCCGACTTCGGGCTCAGGGACTCAGCTCGCGTCAGAATACCGGGGGGACCGTATCTTGAAGCCGAGTCCCACTTCGGGAGCCGGTGCTTGGGCGGCTCGACAAGCCAGCGGTGATCTCTTAGTTTGGCCCTATGGCGGCAACGGCCACACCCGAAATCCAGCCCGGCGTCATCCAGACGACCGAAGACAAGTCCAAGTCCGGCTTGGAGCCGGGCTACCTGGTGATCTGCTGGAACGACCCCGTGAACTTCATGGACTACGTGACGCATGTGTTCCAGGTAGTGTTCGGCTGGCCGCGGAAGAAGGCGGAGTTTCACATGCTCCAGGTCCACGAGCAGGGCAAGAGCGTGTTGGCTCGCGAAAGTATGGAGAAGGCGGAACACTACGTGCATCAGCTTCAGAAATACAGCCTGCACGCGACGATGGAGCGCGACGAATGAAACTGATCCAGGCGACAAAGAGCCGGCTGGTCTTTCAACTGGGCCAGCGGGAAGAGCTCCTGTTGCTGCGCGTTCTCAGCCTGTATCCGTGCGTGCCGCCCGCCCACCGGCAGCTCAGCAAAGGGGGCCGGCTGCCGGAGCCCGAAGCCAACCAGCGGCTGTTGGACGAAGCTCTGGCCGAGCACCGCGCGGATAACAAGAAGCAATTGCAAGCCCTGCTTGCGGACCAGCGGCGCTTCACGCACATGGAGACAGGCGCCCAGCTCTCGCTTTCGCCCGCGCAAGTGGACTGGGTCTTGCAGGTCCTCAACGATGTCCGCGTCGGAAGCTGGGTCCAGCTCGGTTCGCCCGAGGAATTAGCCGTGGGCTTGAATGAGAAGACCTCGCCCCACGTCCGGGCGATGGAAATGGCAGGCTACTTCCAGGCGCAGTTCCTGGAGGCGCTGGGAGGAGGAACGTGAAACGTGAAACGTGATCCGTGAACCGTCCCGCGTGTAGTTCAGCCTCACGTTTCACGTTTCACGTTTCATCCCCCCATGCCCCTCGCCATCCTCGACCATCGCTTTCGTTTCCCCAGCCCGGACCGCGCCGACGCGGAAGGCCTCGTTGCGGTCGGCGGCGACCTGTCCGTGCCGCGCCTGCTTCTGGCCTACCGCAGCGGCATCTTCCCCTGGACCGTGGACCCCATCACCTGGTGGTCCCCCGAACCGCGCGCCATTTTCGAGCTGGACGGCTTCCACGTCTCGCGCAGCCTCGCCCGCGTGATCCGGAAGGGCGTGTTCAGCATCACCATGGACCGCGCCTTTGGGCAGGTGATGCAGGGCTGCGCGGCCCCGGCACCCGGCCGCCGGAGCACCTGGATCAGCCCCGAATTCATCGCGGCCTACACCCAACTGCACCAGCAAGGCCATGCGCATAGTCTCGAGTGCTGGCAAGGCCGCCGGCTCGTCGGCGGCATATACGGAGTGACCATTGGCGGCCTATTCGCCGGCGAATCCATGTTCCACCGCGTCAGCGACGCCTCCAAAGTCGCGTTGTTCCACTTGATCGAACACCTCCGCCGGCAGCGCTTCGTGTTGTTCGACATCCAGATGCTCACGCCGATTACCGCGCAACTCGGCGGCATCTCCATCCCGCGCGCGGAATACCTTTCCCGCCTCGCCCAAGCCGTCACACAAACAGTCGCGTTCTAGCCCGCGCACTTCCCTCCGGCGAATCCAGCGACTCCCCCGAATCGCGCACCCCCGCCCTCACTGGCCGGTCATCAGGAATACGCGAATCGTTTCGAATTGCGGTCGCGGCAGTACGGTGAAACCGATGCCGGCGCTCGGTGGCGACACCGCGGTGCCACCGAAGTCCCGGAGGGAACATAGGGGATAAACACGAAGAGAACACGAAGAGAATACGAAGGGAATACGAAGGCATATCGCAAGCCCCTCCCAAGCTCCTCCCAAACACCGCCCTTGCAGCACGCTCACCGCCCGCTCGCGCTTGGCTCGCCGCCCCGTGCGACCCCGGCGCGCCCAGGCATTACTCAACCCCTTCATCCCTTCCCCCGTCCCCAGCTTGCACCAAGGACTCTTGGGCCGAAGGGATCACCGCGCGCTCAGAATCAACCCCGCCCCAGCTATTTCAGCGAGGCCATGTCGATCACAAAGCGGTAGCGGACATCGTTCTTTACCAGCCGCTCATACGCCTGGTTGACCGATTGCATCGGCACTACTTCGACGTCGCTGACGATGTTATGCTTGGCGCAGAAATCGATCATCTCCTGTGTCTCTGGCAGCCCGCCGATGACTGACCCGGCGAGCTGCCGGCGGCCAACGATCAGGCTGCTGCCCTGGAGCGGCGGTTCGAGCGCGGTCAGCGCCCCGACCAGCACCATGGTGGCGTCGCGCTTCAGCAATGCCAGGTATGGGTTGACGTCATGTGGATTGGGGATGGTGTTGAGCAGGAAATGGAAGCTCTTGGCGTGCTTGGCCATCGCCGCCGAGTCCTTCGAGATCAGTACCTCATCGGCGCCGAGCCGGACCGCATCCTTACCCTTGGCCGGCGAGGTCGTGATCATTACCACTTGGGCTCCGAGAGCTTTGGCGAGCTTGACACCCATGTGGCCGAGGCCGCCGAGGCCGATGATGCCGACCTTCTGTCCCATGCCAACCTTCCAGTGCCGCAGCGGTGAATAGGTCGTGATCCCGGCGCAGAGAAGTGGCGCCACCGCTTTCATATCCAGGCTGCTGGGGACCTTCACCACGAACCGTTCCTCGACCACAATGCGCTCGGAGTAGCCGCCGAAGGTTAACTGCTCGCTGCCGCGTTCCTTGGCATTGTAGGTCCAGGTGGGGCCCTCGTCGCAGTATTGCTCCAGGCCCTCATTGCACGCCGAGCAGCGGCGGCAGGAATCCACCATGCAGCCAACGCCCGCAAAATCGTCTGCCTTGACCTTTGTCACCTGTGCGCCCACGCGCGTGACGCGGCCGACGATCTCATGCCCTGGCACCATCGGGTAAATCGAGCCGCCCCAATCATTGCGCGCCTGGTGGAGATCGGTGTGGCAGATGCCGCAATAAAGGACTTCGATCTGCACGTCATGCGGGCCGGGCTCGCGCCGGTCGAAGGTGAAAGGCGTTAGCGGTGAAGTGGCGCTCTGAGCGGCATAGCCGCGGGTCTTGATCATAGTCGTGTCCTGTTTGTTCGATTCTTAGCTTCCGTGTGGCCCCAGCGTAGCACGGTCGCACCTGCCGGGCAAGCCTGCCCCATTCCGCACGGATTCTGGGAGGGCGAGCGTCCCCGCGAGCCCTAACATCTCCGTAAGACAGGGCTCGCAGGGACGATCGCCCTCCCAAACAACTAATCAGGCGCCGCAGAGCTTCTGGATAGCAACGACGTTCAGTGTGGCCTTGGGCACAAAGGTGCTGGCGTCCACGAACTCGGGCAGCTTGGCGCCGTCGGCGCTACGCTCCGAGCAATGGTCGTTGTCACCCCACGGACCAAGGCCGTCAAGCGTGGGCACGGCGTCCCAGAAGAGATTGCCGTCGCTCAGGCCCCCGCGCTCTTCGCAGTTCACCGCCAGGCCGAGCTCGTCGGCGGCTTGTTTCCAGAGCTTGTAAAGCCCGTCGGTGCCCGGGTTGCGCGGCCAGGGGCGGCACTCGGTGAGCATTTCGATCTTCACTTCGCAGGCGTAGCCATCCGCGGAACTGCGCACGTCGCCCCGCCCCTCCAGGGCGAGCAGCCCAACTTTGACGTGCGCGAAGGCTTCAGGCGTGAACATGCGAAACTCTCCTTCCGCCACCGCCTCGTGCGGCACACGGTTCAGGACAGTGCCACCGCAAATAGTAGCGACATTGACCGTGAGGCCGCGCGCATAATCCGTGAGTGCGGCGATACGCTGCACCGTCCGGCTGAGTTGCACGATGGCATTGGCGCCGTGTTCGTGCTTCCCCCCCGCGTGCGAACCCCGGCCGCTGACCGTCACTCGCCAAGTGCCCCGCCCTTTGCGCGCCACCACTAACCGGCTCTCCTTGCCCGCGCGTCCCTCAGACTCGAAGACCAGCGCGGCCAGTGTGCCGCGGTCGAAGTGTGCGCGGCACACGTCGCCGAAATCCGGCGAGTAGCACTCCTCGGAAGAGTTCCAGATCAGCTTCCACGTGATGTCCTCGAAGAGTCCGGGCGCCTGGGACCGAAGCGCCACGAGCAGTAGCCACATCATTACCGAGCCGCCCTTGATGTCATGCGTGCCGGGGCCGTAGATGCGGTCGCCTTCCACCAGCCACCAGAAGTTGTTGCGCGCCTCCTCCTCCGGCGGGAAAACGGTGTCCAGATGCGAGACCAGGACAATACTTCGGCCCGACCGCCCACGCCGTGTCAGCACCAGGTGGTCCCCCCATTTCCTATTGGTGGAAGGAACATACTCGGCAGTGAACCCCAGTGGCGCAAAACACTCAGCGGTGAATCGGCTGAGCCGGTTCACGCCGTTGCGGTTCCCCGTGAAACTGTTGATGCCCACCATCTGCCGCAGCATCTCCAGGGCGGCGGGCATCTGACTGATGAGAAACTGGTTCAGTGGGTTCACATTCTGCATCGGTTAAGCGTGGCCAGAATCATACGGGAGGTCAACTGTGAGCCCTGCCGGCCCATCGTGTGCCAGGGCTCAATCAAGCTTCCGGACCGCGAGCCGTCCCGGCTCGCAGCGGGTGAGAATGGTCTTGGGTGTTGGGCCTTCTAGCGCCTTCTTACCCTCGTGGCCGCTGCGAGCCGGGACGGCTCGCGGTCTGAACCAGAGTTTGATGCAGCCCTGATCGGGTGCTGGGCAACTCGAACATTAAAATCGAAACCTTCATAAGTGTTGCCACTAGTGGAATTCAAGACACCGGGCAGCCCTCAATCATTGCCGACGAACGCACTAATTCGTTGCTGATCTCCGCCACCCGAGAAGACATGCTGCGGTTCAATTTACTATTCGAAATGGGACGCGGTAGCACGCCTCCTCACCAACCCCGAAGACAGGTTCAGGGGCAGGGCGCTATCGCGGCGGCTTTCAACTCCTGCTCGATCTCACCAACCATCTTCTCCAGCCGCCGGCCGTATTCGACGTAGTTCTTGCGCATCGCCTCCTCGTTCGAGGTCTTGGATTGGGCGTCGTGAAAGACGACGACCATATGCGGTTCAAGCGAGAGGCCCGCGTCGTAGCCTCGCGCCATGGCGTCTTTGAGAATGTCGCGCACCCGGCCCTGCCCCTCGCCGGGCCAATGGTAGTCCGCGTCATTCTTGGCCGGGTTCCAGGTGGCATCCTTAATGTGGATGTGGGCGACGTGATCGCGCACATGGGTCCAAAACTCCCACGGGTCCTGTTTGGGCCACGGCTTGGGCTTCGAGCGATCGGGATTGAAGATGGGGTTGGCGGTGTCGAACACCCACTTGAGGCCGGGACACTTGTCGAGCAATTCGAGGGCGTGCTGCCAGCTCATGCCGCCATAGTTCATGCAATTCTCGTGGACGGGCTGGAGGCCGGCATCGAGGAACCGGTTGGTCACTTCCTTCACGCGGCGGAACACTCCGGTCGGGATCTTGTATTCCTCATCGCCCGGCTTGAAGCTCATGATGCGGACGTATTTGGCGCCCGTGCGCTGCATCCGGGGAATGGCGCGTTTAACCTCGGCAAGGGTGATGTCGAAGGGGTCGGCCGCCTTCTTAGACCAGTTCATGATGGTGGAACCGAAGCAATAGGCGCCAATACCGGCGGTCTCCAGCTTGCGCAGGGTGAGGTCGAAAGCCTCATCCGGTATGTCGTGGAAGTTGGCTTTGGTGAAGCCGGGGACTTCAACACCCCGGGGCTCTAATAGTTTCCAGCCGAGTTCCTGCGTGGCGAGGATCTGGCCGTCGATGCTGTTGGCGGCTTCGTCGCCGATGCCCATGTATTTCATAGCTACTGCCTGAATGATTTGGTAAAGTCTTCGTTGGAGACGGCCACAACCTTCTTCTCAATCTTCGAGCCGGCAATCAACTCGTTGAGCTTCTTCTCGTAGGCCGCGCTGTCCATCGGCAACTCCACCGTCTGGTCGATCAGCGAGGAATAAAGAATCACGTTCGCCAGCTCGACGGAGTGGATGCCCTCTTCGCCGGGCGCGATCAGCGGCTCGCCGTCGAGGATGGCGTTGATGAAGTTCTGCATCAAGGTGGCGTGACCGTTGGCAGCGTTCTCGAAGGGAATCTCGACGTTCCACACTTCGGGCTTGGCAAAGCCGAGCTTGGTATTGCGGCTGAACTCAATCATGTCGGCCTCGTTACGGGTGAAGGAGATATGGTCCCGTTCGAGCACGACCTTGCCGCGCGTGCCCACGATCTCAAACCGGTTGGTGCCGGGTGCTTCGCCGGTGGAAGAGACGAACGTGCCGGTGGCACCGTTGGGGTATTCGAGGTAAGCGGAGACGTTGTCCTCGACCTCAATGTCATGGAAGCGGCCGAGCTGACAGAAGCCGCGCACGCGGGCCGGCATCCCCAGGAGCCATTGCATGGCGTCGAGGTTGTGCAGGCATTGGTTGAGGAGCACGCCGCCGCCCTCGCCTTTCCAGGTCGCGCGCCAGCCGCCGCTGGCGTAATATGCCGCCGTGCGAAACCAGTCGGTCATGATCCAGCTCATGCGCACGATCTCACCGAGGTCGCCCGCCTGGATCAGCTTCTGAAGCTTCAAGTAGCGCGGCTCGGCACGCAGTTGGAACATTCCCGCGAACACCTGTTTCGGATGCTGCTTGTGCGTGGCAATCAACCGCTCGGCGTCAGCTTTGTGGGCGGAGATGGGCTTTTCGACCATCACATGCAGCCCCTGCTTGAGCGCGGCGATGCCAAGCGTCGTGTGCTGGTAATGGGGCGTGGCGATGATGACCGCATCCACTAGTCCGGAGCGAATCAGCTCCTCGCCGTCCGTGAACGTCTTAAGTGGCAGGTACTTGTCCAGCTTGGAAGCAACGGCATCGGAGACGGCCACCAACTCGGCACGACTGACCTTCCCGGCCGTGAGGTAGCCGAAGTGGTGTTGCCCTATATTGCCCAATCCGATGATACCCAGGCGCACTGACTTCATACGCTAGAGTCTAATCCGCTCTTTCCATCTGCCCAGCCGAAATTGAGCACGCATCACGCATCACGCATCACGTTTCACGTTTCCCACCTCCGTTCACCTGAACACCCAAGCCAACAAGGGCGCGAACGCCAGGCTGGGCAAGTAATCGGCCAACTCAATCCGCTTCAGCTCCAGGATGATCAACGCTACGCAGAAGACCAATAGACCGCCGGCGGCGTTGACAGGATCGACCAATCCGTGCGCATCGAGCCCCGGCTTGAGGAACTGCGCGCACGCCAGCGTGATCGTGCCTTGAAATGTCAGCACCGGCAGGGCCGCGAGGATCGCCCCCCAGCCGAATAACCGGACGAAGCCCATCGTGGCCAGGCCGTCGATCACGGCTTTCACGGCCAAGGGATAGAAATACCCGGACAGGCCATCCTGGACCGATCCGAGGATGGCCAGCGGAGCGGCGCAGAAAAGTACTGCGCAAGTCTTGAAACCCTCGCTCGACTTCCGTGCGTCGGCGGGCTTGACCGCAGTCATTTGCTCCCGCGCGCCCTGGCCCAAACGGTTGGACATTTTCTGGAGCCGCAGTAACCGCCCGGTCATCTTCCCAAGCATCAGTGCGACCACGACGATGAGGAGTTGCTTCAGCATCTGCGGGAACGAGCCGTTCAGGCTTAGCCAGGTCAGCCGCAAGCCGTAGAAGACTGTGAAGGCCCCCAGCGCGACCTTGATACGTGATTCATTCGCCGGCGAAAGCGGCTTTGGACGTATGAGGCCGACGAGGCCGCCAATCAGAATTCCCGTCACGTTCAAGGCTACGCCGATCATCGAGGGCATCATAGGGTCTAGCGTCTGGAGTCTAAAGTCCAAAGTCTCGGACCATTGCAGAAGACGCAAGGAGACCCTGATCCACTCCCCATTCCGCACTCCGCACTCCGCACTGAAATGGATTGCATCCTGCCGGATCACGCTACACCTTCGGCGCTAGCAAGAGTTGAACAGGCGAGACGCCTGTCCTGCTTTACAATGGAATCCACAATCAAAATTGCTCTCGTGGGCACGGGCATGTTCGGCGGCGAGGTGCATGCGCGGGCCTATGCGGATCTGCAACAAGTCGGCATCAGCCCCCAGCTCGGGCGCGTGGGACTGGACGGATGGTCTCGGGATTTCGCGCCAATCAAGTTCCAGCTCGTTGCGGTGGCCGCGCGCACTCCCAAGTCGGCCCGGCGCGTCCGGGAAAACTTCAAACGCTGGACGGGCCATGCGCCGAAAGCGTTTGCCGGCCCGAAGCCGTGGCTGGAGATCTTGCGCGACTTTCCCGACCTCGATGTCATGGCCGTGGCCACGCCGGACCCGCTGCATGCCGAGGTTATTCTCGCCGCGCTCAGGGCTGGCACGCACGTCCTAACCGAAAAGCCGATGTGCCTGGACATCGCCGAGGCGGACCGGATCATCGAGTTGGCGGAGAAAAAGAACCGCATTGTCGCGGTGGACATGCATAAGCGCTACGACCCCGACCACCTGCGCATCCGCGAGGAGATCAAGCAACGCATCGGCGATCCCCTCTACGGCATGGCATATCTGGAGGAGCCGCTGCAGGTTTCCACCCGCACCTTCAAATGGGTGGAGCAGAGCGACCCGTTCAGTTACGTGGGCACGCATTGGGTGGATTTGATTTATCACTATTACGGAAGCAAGCCTGTATCGCTTACCGCGGTAGGCCAGAAGAAACGGCTTGCGCGTGATGGCATCGACGCCTACGACGCCGTCCAGGTGCGGGTTGATTTCGCTAATGGCATGAGCATCAGCTTCCACAACAACTGGATCACGCCTCCCGACTTTGAAGCGCCTGTGAACCAGGGCCATGAAATCGTCGGCGCGGACGGCAAGGTAGAGAGCGACCAGCAGTATCGCGGTTTGCGTTGGTGGAGCCGGGGCGGAGGCAGCCGCACGGCGAATACTCATTTCACGCGCGAGGTGAAGCGCCCGGATGGCTCGCTGACATACGTCGGCTACGGAGTTGATAGCCTCACGGTTGGGCTGGCAGCGATTTGCCGGATGAAGTTCTTCGGCGTCACCCGGGAGAGGGTAGCGAACCTTTACCCTACGGCGGAGCAAGCGCGGATCACGGTGGCCATCGTCCACGCCGCCCGCGTGGTGAGGGATTTGAATTTCAAGTACCTGCGCGCAGGCAAAGGGGCGCCCGTAACCGCGCGCTTTGGCAAGGACGGCATTACGATTGTGGACCCTTGCCGACTGGCTGGAGAGAGACTGGCGCTGCAGAAGATCTACCAGAAGCCGTTGTAAGTCGTGGGGAATAGCAGATTGACTCCGCAGTGGTCCTGGGCGGCAGGGTTAGGCTGATCCGCCGGGGCGCAGTGCTTGTGCTCAGATTCCATTTCCGTCTTTTCATCCGAGGTCATCCATGTTCCTCTGTGACTAGCACTATGGGCAAAGAATTCAGCATTACGCCGCGCGTGGTCCCGCGCGTGGAAACCAGGTTTCGCCGGATCATCTCCAAACTGCCACACCCGGATTCGGTGCCGACGCTGGAGAAACTGCGCCGGTTTGAACCCCGGGCCATTAGCGGCCAGCCGCCGCTGGTGTGGGACCGGGCCGAGGACGTTTCTGTTTATGACAAATACGGGAACCGGTGGCTGGACTGGAGCAGCGGCGTGCTGGTGACGAACGCGGGCCACGGTGCACCCGAAGTCCGCCAGGCGATCATCGACCAGGTCAACAGCGGCCTATTGCACAACTACGTGTTCCCCAGCGAGGAGCGCGCCGCACTCGTGGAACAACTCGTCAAGCTGGCGCCGAAGGGCCTGGAAAAGGTGTTCCTGCTCACGACCGGTTCGGAAGCGACAGAGTGCGCCATCAAGCTGGCCCGCGCACATGGGATTCGGAAAGGCGGGACGCAGAAGATTGGCATCGTGGGGGCGGAGCGCGGTTTTCACGGACGGACGCTCGGCGCCCAGCAGGCTGGCGGGATGCCGGGGCAGAAGAGCTGGATCGTCAACGAGGACCCCGCCATCGTGCAGGTTCCTTTCCCCGACGGCTATTGGACCGCGGACACGAACTTCGAGCTGTTCCTGGCCACGCTGGCCAAGAAGGGGTTGCGACCGGAGAATGTCGCGGGGGTGATGTTCGAGACATTCCAAGGCGTGGGCCCGGATTTCGCGCCTGTGCCCTACGTTCAGCAGCTCGCAAAATGGTGCAAAGAACAGGACGCCTTGCTGGTGTTCGATGAGGTCCAGGCCGGGTTCGGGCGCACGGGAAAGTTCTGGGCGTTCGAGCATTATGGTGTCACGCCGGATTTGATTTGTTGCGGCAAAGGCATCAGCAGTTCGCTGCCGCTATCGGCGGTTATTGGCCGCGCGGACATCATGGACCAATTCGGGCCAGGCTCGCTGTCCAGCACCCACACGGGCAACCCGGTCTGCTGTGCCGCGGCTCTGGCCAATTTGAAGAAGATCACGAGCGAGAACCTGACCGAGAACGCCGCCCGCATGGGCAAGATACTTGAGGCCGGTTTGAAGGAGATTCAAGCGCGTCATGCTGAGGTCGTAGGCCACTGCACTTGCCGAGGCTTGGTGGGCGGCCTGCAGATGACCAAACCGGGCAGGAAAGAGCCGAACCATGAGTTGGCCCACGAGGTCATCGAGCGCTGTTTCCACAAGGGGCTGCTGTTTTTTGCCCCCGTGGGAGCCTGGGGGCAGACGGTGAAGATTGCGCCGCCGCTGACAATCAGCGAAGAAGCCGTGCGGGAGGGCCTGGCCGTGCTTGGGGAGGCGGTGGACGAAGCCGTCGCCGATCTGAAGCAGCCGGCGAAGCGCCAGCGCCGGGAGCCAGCAACTAACGGCGTGCTGGGTTAGCCCAATCGGCCCCCGGGGGGGCACCTGCCAGCCAGCAATTCTCATTTTGACGGAGCGCCGACTTGCAGTCGGCTTTGGACACCCGCAAACACCGGCGTCTTCTGGTGAGCGAATGCGTTAAGCCGACTGCAAGTCGGCGCTCCGTCCGTCAAAATGAGAATTGCTGCCTGCCAGCCAGCCTATCTTGACTGGGTCCTCCTGCCGTGTTATCAAATCGTTCATGAATAGCACTCGACGTTGGTTGCTCGTTTTATGCTCCGCAGTTGCCATGATCGCTCGCGGTGGAGAATTCCCGGACGATTGGACCTGGGACACAGACAGTCAGGGGCGTGCCAAGCATGCGGCGCTGGAAGGTAAACCAATGCCTAAGCTGGACCTCGCCGGCTGGGTAAATGGCCAGGTGAAACCCGAAGAAATGAAAGGCAAGGTGGTAGTGGTGGATTTCTATGCCACTTGGTGCGGTCCGTGTATGGCTGCCATTCCCCACAACAACGAGTTGCTGAAGAAGTACAAGGATAAGGGGCTGCTTATCGTTGGCGTTTGCACTTCGAACCGGGGCCAGGAGAAAATGGAGCAGACGGTAAGTGCCCGAGGAATCGGCTATCCGACCGCCCGTGATCCAGAGCTCACATCCCAAAAGGCCTGGGAGGTGCATTATTATCCCACCTATGCAATCGTGGACCGCAAAGGGACCGTGCGCATCATTGGCCTGAAACCCAATTATGTGGAGCAGGCAGTGGCGAAACTGCTGGCTGAAGCCCCTGGCGCATAGGCCAGGCGCCAATCTTCGGCACCGCGAAGACATTTTGCAGCGTCAACCCGGAAGATCGGCCTGAACTCGTGGGTCTCGCCTCTGGCGGAGATTGTAATGGCCATTGAGGCCGCCGGCATAAGCCGCGAAAGCGTCTTAATAATCACCGCCGACCATGGAGGGCATGGCAAGACGCATGGCGGAAAGACGCCGGAGGACATCTTGATTCCCTGGATCGCCTGGGGCAGGAACGTTAAGCGGGGCTTTACTATAACCAGACCATTGATGACCTATGACACTGCCGCTACCGCGCTTTGGCTGCTGGGTGTGCCGGTTCCCAAAGCGTTCGACGGCAAACCGGTGACCTGCGCCTTTACCTGCCAAGAGGAGCAAATGGGCAGGGCTGAATAACCTTGCATTTGGATTCGACCGGGCTAATGTGGCGAGCATGGACACACCGTTCTTTCGGCGATGGTTCAGCCGCCCTGAAAAGCCCGCTGGAGAAACCACTGAAACGACTGAAACCAAAGCCGGCCACGGCGATGCGGAAGCGCAATTCAGCCTGGGGGTGAAATTTGCCGGGCAGGGAGCGACACAGGACTACGCCCAAGCAGCCCAGTGGTATCTGAAGGCGGCGGACCAGAGCCATTCCCTGGCGCAGTTCAACCTCGGAATCATGTATGCCGCCGGCCAGGGTGTGCCCCGCGACGAAGCCAAATCAATGGGGTGGATGCAAAAGGCGGCGGACCTGGGCGATGCCGGCGCCCAACATCACATCGGTATGAAGTTCCACCGCGCCAGCCTCGAAGGGCTGCCGGCGAATGCCTCCGAGTTCCGCATCCAGGCCTATAAGTGGCTTCAGCTCGCGGCTGCGCAGGGCTATCGGAGTTCCGAAGCCTCGTGGGCGTTTGTTGCTTTGAATATGACCCGCGAGGATGTGGCGGACGGAGGTCGCCGCATCGCGGCGTTTGTTCCTGCCCGGGCGAATCAGCCCCTGGCGGCTTGATTTGTTAATGGCTGCAACCGCAGCCGTGCTCATGCTCGCCGCAACAGCCGGCGCTTAATTCATCCTCCGAAGGCAGCCGGCCCAGCTCGATCGTCTTGCTCACGTATTTCAGGATGGATTGCTGCACCGCATGCAGCTCCTGTTGCGCGTCCAGGAATCCGCGCGCCACTGGGTTCTTCAGCAGCGAGTCGCGCTGTTGCTCGAACTCCGAGATTTCTTCGCCGGTGAGGGCTACCGACTTCTGCTGTTTCTCTTGCAGCGCCTGGCCTTTCGCGATCAGGCCGTCGTATTGCGCGCGAGTTTCCTCATCCGCCATGAAGGTGTCGATGCGTTGGCGCAGGGCTTGCATGCTCGGCTCATCCAAAATCATTTGGCAGAGTTCCCGTGTCTTCCGCGTAATCGCAGTCTCTTCAATCGTTGCTTCCATATTCAATTTACGTTGCCGTTCGGTGACACGGGCACTCGGCCAGTAGGCGTGTCAGCCCCACAATACATCACACAAGCACAGCAAAAGCAAACGTTTGTCTGGTCGCGCGCCAAGCAATGGAACGCTCCCCCTCCTGCGCCAGGCAAAAGGAGAGCTTTTCCAGCAGGCAGCGTGCAGGTGGCTTTGGGGTGGCTTGTCGATCGCAATCACTTCCCGAGCGGGTGCTTTCCCCCCTGTATGACCCATGTATTCCCCGTGTAATCAGTTCGCTTGCCCCTGGCTCCGCCTTGGCGTTCCGAAGGCTCGCGTAGCTACAGGTTAGCCACGGCGGGACGGAGCACCGGCGGAAGTCTTGCGATTACTCTGCGCCGCTCGACAAGTTCAGACTTCCTGATCTCGACCGGGAACATGCGATGATTCCCGGAAAATGACTTGGCACATTTCGCCGCGTGACAGGCAAAGCGGCACGGTGGATTCTTCGGGGTGATCAAACGATCCC